>VOFC01004047.1_pt1 | contig 48229 bp, 90 predicted proteins | sample 5384161 | NCBI WGS metagenome assembly VOFC01 (sample SAMN12384722, study PRJNA508395) | human gut metagenome | isolation source: healthy gut B | host: Homo sapiens | reverse complement strand
AACGTAATTAATGTAATTCCGTTTTTCTGTTTTCTTCAGTGTGCTTTTCATTCTCTTTCCTCTCTTTCTTTCATTTGATTTGCCCTTTCTTGTTTTTGGGCTTTTCTTTTTTAATTTAACTCTACTACCTTAAAATCTAGTTTTGTTTTCTTAATTTTTGTGCTATTTTTTTTTGATAGTTACTATTAAATTTTTTTAGTTTTGTTTTGATACATAACAAATTATGTACTTTTTATTATACATGATTTTTTGTGTACATTTCAACTATTTCTTTCATTTGTAACATATTTGTAATTATTCTTCCCTTTTCTCTTTTTTTATTCAGTTTTAACAAAAATAATATACCAAAGTTATTATTTTTTATAACTTTGGTACATTTTATTTTCTTTATCTATCTGTTACCTGTTTTCTATTTTTTTCTTTATTTTTTCTTTAGCTTATTTTTCTTTTCTGTGCAAAGTAACAGAAAAATGCTGATAACTGGTCTGGCATTATTTTAAATAACAACCTACCTAACCACATTGTTAGACTTGGAAATATAAGTATTTTATTTGCAAACATTTTTCTTACTGCATATTTTGCCACTTGTTTGCTGTTAGCTTCTGCTAAATTAAACTTTACATCTGCCACCTTATTAAAATTTGTATTTACTGGTCCTGGGCACAGAGCACTTATTTTAACTTTTGAATGTTTCATAAATAGCTCTTGTCTAATGCTTTGTGTTAGCCTTACTACATATGCTTTTGTAGAATAATAAGTTGCCATTAATGGACCAGGCATAAAGCCTGCTATTGATGCAACATTCATTATATGCCCTCTGTTTACTTCTACCATGTCTTGTAAAAATAATTTTGTTAATATATGAAGTGCAACTATGTTTGTGTCTATCATTCCAATTTCTTTGTTTAAATCTGTTTTAGTAAACTCTCCACAAGTTCCAAAACCTGCATCATTTATCAACACATCTATTGCTCCATATTTTACTTTTACATCTTCATGTAGCTTAGTGCAACCTTCTCTATCGGTTAGGTCCATTGCTTTTACCTCAACCTTTACATTATAAGTTTTTTCTACTTCTTCTTTTAGTTTTATTAATGCTTCCTCATTTCTTGCAATTGCAATAATATCATATTTTCTTTTTGCAAGTTCTATTGCAATATCTCTTCCTATTCCTGAAGATGCTCCTGTAACTAATGCAACCATATTTTTTCTCCAATCTCAGTATTATAATTTTATTTTTTTTGCAATTATAAAGTTTTTAAAACTGTCATTAGTATTTATTTTAATAATTATTTATTAGAATTTTAATAAATTGTTGCTAAAAGCTTATAATTTTGTTGTATGTATCTATTGCTTTATTATCTGTCATTCCGGCTATGTACTCCACCACAGCAGTAGCATAATCTTCTGGCTTATTTATATTATATATTTTATTGTTTTTTAGCTTTTTATTTTCTGCAATTTCTTCATTTATTCAATAATTTTTAAGCCAACAAGCAAATTCTTCTATTACTTCTGCATATAGACTATTTATGTTTTCTTGTAAAATCTGATTTTTAGCAGATTTTAACACTTCGTAAATTGTATTTAACACTAAATTAAAATATTTGTCTGCCAATCTATTTTTGTCATTTGAATATATTTTTTCATAATTAAATGCTTTTAATTCATTTATAAAATTTAAGCCTTCTTGAGAGAAAGTTAAGCCTTTTTCTAATGTGGTATTTTTCAATAAATCTGACATTAAATAATTTACTATATTTGTTGTATTTAATATATCATACCCAGTATTTGCAACATCTAATCTATGTTGTAACTCTTGAATATCTGCTTCTGTAAGTATTTTGAATCTAAGTGCATCTTCTATATCTCTGCCAAGATATGAAATTTTATCAGAAATTTTTACAACACATCCTTCCCAAGTAAATGGAGCATATTCGTTAGGCTTTGTATAATTTTCTAGATTAATTGCTTCTTCTCTAGGTTTTATGCTGTTTTTCATCAATTTCTCCACAATGGGAAATTATGCCATCTCTTACTGCATATGTTAAATTCAAATTTTCTTTATATCCTTCTCTATTATCCAAAAGCTCTATATTATCAACATAAAGTAAACCATTTCTTTCATGCCAAAAGTTTTTTCCTGTTTCCCCTAACAAAATTTTATTTAATACCCTCTCCCCAGCATGTCCAAACGGGCTATGCCCCAAGTCGTGAGCAATAGCAATGGTTTTAGTAAGCTCTATGTTTAACCCAAGCGCTTTTGCTAAACCATAACTAATAGATTCAACATAGTTTACATGCTCTATTCTAGTACAAATATGGTCATTTGTTGGTGAAAAAAACAAAACTTGCGTTTTATGTTTCATTCTTTTAAACGCATTAGAATAAATTATTCTAGTATAATCTCTTTCAAACTCAGACCTTATCTCTGTATTAGCCGTATACAACGGCTTTTTTTCTTGCAATCATTTGCTTCCATTTAGAATTTTCTGGAGTAGCAGAGCCTTGCTTTAAAGCATTTAAATTAATATTTTCATTCATCATTATCACCTTATCCTTCACCCATTAGGGACGCCCCTTTTGAGGCAAGATTTTATAAAAATATCCTATCACAAAATCACAAACGTTTCAACGTTAATTTTCACAGAATTCTTATTCATATACTTATATGAAAATTGTAGCCTAAATCATCTTACAAATAACAAGGGAAGCAGATTGTGTTCTGTTTCCCTTATTTGTTTTTATTCAATTACAATTTTGTCGTCTTTTACAACTGCTTTTGCTTTTTTCTTTGGTTTTATAACGCCATCTAGTATTGCTTCTGCAATTTTATCTTCTAGCATATTTTGTATAGCACGTCTTAGTGGTCTTGCACCATAATTTGTGTCTACGCCTTTCTTAGCAATTAAGTCTTTTACAGATTGGTCTATGTCTATTTTTATATTTTGTGTGCTTAATCTGTTTTGAACTTGTACTAACATTATATCAATTATTTTCTTTATGTCTTCGTCTTCTAGCTTGTGGAATACTATTATGTCGTCAATACGGTTTATAAGTTCTGGTCTGAATTGTTTTTTCAATTCTCCCATTACTTCTTTCTTTATCGTCTCATATTCTTGATTCTTGTTTTCTTCGGCATTTCCACCAGCAAATCCTAGTTTATTTTTGTCTGTTATTAATTTTGCACCGACATTTGATGTCATTATTATTACGGTATTTTTAAAGTTTACGGTCCTGCCTTGAGCATCTGTTAATCTTCCATCTTCAAGAATTTGTAATAACATATTCATTACATCTGGGTGGGCCTTTTCAACCTCATCAAATAGGATTACAGAATATGGTCTTCTTCTAATTTTTTCTGTTAATTGTCCACCTTCGTCATATCCAACATATCCTGGAGGAGCACCTATTAATTTAGCAACAGAGTGTGGCTCCATAAATTCAGACATATCAACTCTTATCATACTATTTTCGTTGCCAAACAATGCTTCTGCCAAGGCTTTTGCAAGCTCTGTTTTACCAACACCAGTTGGTCCTAAGAATAAGAATGAACCTATTGGTCTGTTTGGATCTTTTAATCCAACTCTTCCTCTTCTTATAGCTTTTGCAACAGCCGAAACAGCTTCATCTTGTCCGACAACTCTTTTATGCAAGTTGTCTTCTAGGTGTCTTAATTTTTCATTTTCAGTCTCAGATATTTTGCTTACTGGAATTCCTGTCCAAGTTGATATTACCCCTGCAATATCTTCTTGTTTTAGAGTCATTACTTTTTTAGTATTGCCCTCTTTCCATTTATTTTGGGCATCTTCTAGTTCCTGTCTCTCATTTTTTTTTCTTCATCTCTTAGCTTTGCTTTGCTTTCTCGAAGTTCTGAGTTGCAATAGCTTCTTCCTTCTCTTTACGAACCTTTTCGATTTCATCTTCTAAGTTTCTTATCGATTCAGGTTTTGTATATGTCTGCATCTTAACTTTTGACGCAGCCTCATCAATTAAATCTATCGCCTTATCTGGTAAATATCTATCATTAACATATCTTGTAGAAAGTTCAACAGCTGATTTTATTGCCTCATCGGTAATTTTTACATTATGATGAGCCTCATATTTATCTCTTAACCCTTCCAATATTTTAATTGCATCTTCTTCAGATGGCTCATTTACCATTACTGGGCTAAACCTTCTTTCAAGAGCTGCATCTTTCTCAATGTATTTTCTATATTCGTTTGTTGTAGTTGCTCCAACAACTTGAATTTCTCCTCTTGCAAGAAGTGGTTTTAAAATATTTGCTGCATCAACAGCACCTTCTGCAGAGCCAGCACCTACAATCGTATGAATTTCATCTATAAATAGAATTACATCTCCGGCTTTTTTTACTTCATCAAGAGATTTCTTTATTCTTTCCTCAAAATCTCCTCTATATTTTGCACCAGCTATCATTCCAGATATATCTATGCTTACAACTCTCTTACTTTTTAAAGTTTCTGGCACATCACCTTCAACTATTTTTTCTGCTAACCCTTCAGCTATTGCAGTTTTACCAACACCTGGTTCACCTATCAAACAAGGGTTATTCTTGCTTCTTCTTGATAAAATTTGAATAACTCTATCAATTTCAGTTCTTCTTCCTATAACTGGGTCAAGCTTTCCTTCTCTTGCCTTTTTAGTTAAATCACTACCATATTGGTTCAAAGTTGGAGTAGAATTATAACTTCCACCATTGCTTGTCCTCTTGCTCTCAGATTCCTGACCTTTTGTTTCATTAATCATTTTCACAAGTTCATTGTACAACTTTTTTGGATTTACATTCAAATCCATCATAATTCTAACAGCTACACTATCGCCCTCGCGCATAATTCCACAAAGAATATGCTCAGTTCCAATATATTCACTGTTAAATCTACGTGCTTCTATAAAAAGAATTTTCAATTATTCTTTTTGCTTCTTGGCGTAAGCCCAATACTATCTGCATTTACAATTGGAGCATTTTCACTTACACCTATAAGTTCTTCAATTTCCTTTAAAACAGCTTCTGCAGTAACGCCTTGGTTTGCAAGAACTTTGCTTGCAACACCAGTTCCTTCTTCTACCAAACCATATAAAATATGCTCGGTGCCTATATAATTATGCCCTAGCTTTGCAGCTAAATCGTTCGCAATTTCTAGAGCATTTTCTGCACTATTTGTAAATTTATATTCCATAATTCACCACTTTCCTTTCATTCATACATTAGGTTGAAAAAAGAATTGGATTTTGGCAATTAAAATAAGTTTCAAATGTAATAAGCACATACTTTTTGCATGTAATTACGTTTGAAATAGTATTTGACGTAGCCAAAATTATAATTACTTTTCAATCTAGCTTTTTATATTTATTCTGTTACAATTTTTCTAATAATATCTGTCCTCTTTAAGTCTCTTTCATTAGAATCCATTACTTTTCCATAGTACTTCTGTAAATTTGCTGGTTTCGTATATAAGAATAATTTTTTTATTTTTGTATCATCTAATTCACTTATTATCCCCATATCTGTACCAAGTTTTACATCGGATAACAAATCTATGCATTCATTACTCGATAAAATTCTGGCATTTTCTAATATACCGAAAGCCCTGTACACTTTATCAGCAAGTCCAATTTGATTCTTTCCCAAATATTTTCTTGCTACCCTTTCTTGTTCGATAATCTTATCTGTTATAAGCTTCATATTCTTTACAATTTCTTGTTCTGTAAGTCCTAAAGTCTGATTGTTAGAAATCTGGTACATGTTTCCCATGCTTTGGCTTCCTTCTCCATAAACTCCCCTTACACTCATTCCAAAATTATTTACAATATGAAGTATTTTATTTAAGTTGCCAGTCTCCGCAAGCCCTGGTAAATGAACCATTACAGAAACTCTAAGACCTGTACCAACATTAGTAGGGCATGCTGTTAAATATCCATATTTTTCACTAAACGCATAATCTACTAATCTTTCTAGTTTTTGGTCAATTTCAATTGCAAGATTCATTAACTCTTCTATTGCAATTCCTTCTCCGAAAAGTTGCATTCTTAAATGGTCTTCTTCATTTATCATTATGCAAATATTTTCTTCGTCGTTTATAAGAATTGCACAATTCTCATCTTTGCTACTTGCAAACTCTGGACTGATAATATGTTTTTCGACTAAAGATTGTTTTGTTAGATTATCCATGTCTTTTAATCTTAATAATTTTAAATCATATCCAATGCTTGGAAGAACGCCTTCTATTTTTTCTAATATGTGCTTTTTATCATCTTTTGAGCATTTATTCTCAAAGTTAAAATTTTAATATTACGTGCAAGCCTTACTCTTTGTACTAATCACTACATCAGAATCTTTTCCATTTTGTAAATACCAATTAGACATTTTACTACTTCCCTTCTCCATTAATAATTTCAAATTTTCTAATAATCTCAATTCTTCTATATGAGAAAAAAGTGTAATTAATTTGTTTTTATAACATTTATTTAATAATTTTTCTGTGCAATTAATAGAAAATCTATATTTTATTAATTAACTACAGCATTCTCATATTAATTTTAAATTGACTAATTTTTATTTTTTCTTTCTATTATTTTGCATTTTTCTTTTCAATGTCTTTAATTTTATCTCTTATTTTTGTGCGTCTTCGTATCTTTCTTCTTGTATTGCAACATTTAATTTTCTTTTTCAAAGACTCCAACTCATCAACTTGACTTACTTTTTTATCTTTTTCAGCTTTAGAATTTTGAGAATTTACATTAGTCTTATTTTCACCAGTATTTTTCATTTTTTCTTCAATGTTTAAAGGTTTTCTTCCAACATGTTTTATACTTCCTTGCATATTCTTTAATACTTGGTCAATTTTATCTTCAAACATATCATAGCAATCAGCGCATCCTAATAATCCTGTTTTTATAAAATTATCATACTCTTCTCCACAGTTTGTACACGTATTGCTATTCTCCTTCATAAAACTTGGTAATAATTGTTCATCATCAAACAAATCATCAAAGAAATTTGAAAAATGGATTGGCATATTAACCTTAAAATTTGATATTCCCATCTTTTCAGCACATTCTTCGCATAATACCATCTCTTTCTTTACTCCATTAACAATTTGAGTATATTTAACATTAGCTTCATTTTTTTCCACAATTTTGACATACCATAATAATCATCCTCCTATAATAGATTTTATTTTTAGTCGTCTTTTTAACAGTTTTTCATTACCTTTTTACTGTTATAATTTAATTTTTTTCTTTTAATATTTTAGCTTTTTATCATAAACATAATTTAATGCTTTTGCTAAAATACACTTTTCTTCTGTAATCTTTTAGTTAATCTTCAACAAGATTTAATAACATATTTTTAAATATGTTAGCTCTTAATTTATCTTTTTCTTTTGGATCTACAGTGAGAACATTGTCACTCGTTGCGACCTTTAAAAGTTTTGCCTCATTTTGTGTTATCATTTTATATGATAAAAATTGCTAATAAAAATGCTTACTTCTTGTGCTGTTATAGAATTTCCCATACTTGATATTATATGCATAAAATAATTGCTTTTTGTGATGTTTACTTTTGTAATTGTAATATGTCCTCCACCACCACGTTTGCTTTCTACATAGTACCCTTGTGTTGGTTTAAACCTTGTAGATATTACATAATTTATTTGAGATGGCACACAGTTGAACTTTTCTGCTAAATCGTTTCTTTGTATTTCAATACTATCTTCATCATCAAATAAATCCTTTATAAAATCTTCTATCATGTCTGATATTCTCACCTTTTACCGCCTCTTTTTCTATTTATATTACTATTTTCATGTCATATTAAATTTTGCTTTCAATCGTTGTTTTGTTTTGACTTTTTTGACTTTGACTTTCTTTGACCTACATTCTTATTATAGCACCATTATTTTTTATGTCAATAGCTTTTAATAATTTTTTTTTGTTATGTATATTTATTTTTTCTTAGTCATCTCATTTAACTCATCTGCCCTATTTTTTTTTTGCCTATTAAGTCCAACCCATGCAAAATATGAAGAAACAAATTCTCCATATTTTGTTGTTCCCTCTCCTCCTAGTAATTCTTCTAAATGAAAATTATTAGATTCATCTGTACTACTATCATTTTTATATAAGCCTTCTATTTTTACAATATCAGAATTTTGTTTTTGTAAATTTCTTAATTTTCTATTTTCAATATTTTTCTCTTTAAACATAAAATGCACCTCTTTTAGTTATTTTGTGCATTTTATTTGCTTTTTATTCTATATTATCCTTCCAATAGATATTTCTTTTAAGAATACATTTTTCCATTACATTATGAATTCATTTTTAGTATTATTCTTCACTTAACACGTATTTTTCTATTGCTTCAGCAACACCATCATTATTATTATCTTTAACAATCACATCTGCAAACTCTTTCATATCTGGCGCACAATTCTCCATCATAACTCCAAGCCCAGCATTTTCAACCATTCTTTTATCATTCATATTATCGCCAATTGCCATTATTTCTTCTTTATTTATTTGCAATCTATCAGCTAATTTTTCAATAGCTCCCCATTTATCAACATCCTTGCTAGTTATTTCTGTATAATAATATTCAACTTTCTTTTTTTCTGTGCCAAGCTTAATATACTTTCTAGCCATATGTTGTAAATCAAGTACATCTACATTCTTTACTTCTCTTAGTTTTCTAATTATACTATCAAAAATTATTTTGCTTTCATCGCAAACAGTAATTTTTAGAACTTGTAAATCTGGATTTTCTTCAACATATTTATATATATTATCTATTATTTTTATGTTGGTTTTCTTATCCTCTGGAACATTTTTATTTTCATTATTGTAAAATAAAATATTATAATTTAGTGATTTTGAAATTGTTAATTTTTCTGTATATATATTAAAAAATATACTATTTTCTTCACAAATCTTTATAATTTGTAATGCTTTTTTTCTTTCTATAGATTTCTCGTATATTATTTGTTCATTTTTCATATCATATAATAAAGAACCATTTCCACAAATTATATAATTATCTGCTCCAACTTCATATGCATAACTTCTTGCAGATGAAATTGGTCGTCCAGATGCAATTACTATTTCTGCACCTTTATTTTTTGCTTTTTGTATTGCTTCTTTATTTTTTGAAGATACTTCTCCATATGAATTTAATAATGTTCCATCTAAATCTATTGCTACTAATTTATACATATTAATTTCCTTTCTATTCTTTCAAAAATATATAATTTAAGACGTATTTATAATACTTTAAATTAAGTTTTTTAAATTTTTCTACGGTTTAACAGCAATATTATAACATAGTTTTTATCTTTTTAAACATTTTTTTATTTTTCTTTCATAAAATTTCCAGTTTATTTTTGAAAATTTGAGGCATTATATATACTGTAAAGAGCACATACGCTTTTTAAATACTCACTAGGAGGTGAAAATTATGGCACATTCATCAAGCAATAGCAATTACAAAGTAGTTCCAGAAGCTGCTGATGCATTAAACAAATTCAAATACGAAGTTGCTAGCGAAGTTGGAGTAAATCTAAAAGATGGATACAACGGTGATATATCTGCAAGAGACGCTGGTAGAATTGGTGGAAACATGGTTAAGAAGTTAATACAACAAGCTGAAAGCCAAATGAAATAGTTTTAGTTTTTAATAGGACCTTATATTCTTTTGAGTTTTCTTTATGTTTTGTTTTTTAAACAGGCTTGTATTAAACTTGTTTCAATTATTTTTCTACTATATTTCGTCATATCTGGATTTATTATTATTGTTTTATTTCTGGCATTTTTTATAAATGTATCTGGCATTCTTTTTATAGCATAATCTTCTGGTGCAAAACCTAGCATTACTCTTATTTTTTTCCATACTATTTGCAATCTCTATTTCTGCAATCTCTGAATACATCTTTTTTTTATAGCTTCACTTACAATTTCAACTGTTCCTATTTTTTTTTTATATCTTACTGGTAAAAATAAATTTACCTCTTTATCATTCATATCTAATTCTGGAACATTGATATTTTTAAAATTGATATTCAAATTTAAACTTTTTCCTAAAACGCTAACCGTTAAATATGTTTTTATTTCTACTGGTTTTGTCAAATCAATTATATTATTATTTTTTTTTTTAGAATATTCATTTTGTTATCCTCCTATCAATTTATTATATAAACGTATGTTCGTATTCTGTGTATATTCTACATTGCTTTTTTGAATTTGTCAATAGTTTTTGCAAACATTTTTTCGTTTATTTTAATGGTGGTTCAATGGCATGGTGATATCCTAGCAATGGCTACATATCTAGGTTATAACTTAAATACACCTTTCAAACCAAACGAAACTCTTCAAAAGACATTGAACACGCTTTATAGTGGAGAAATATAAAATGTAGCTAATCTTTAAGAAACTCTTTAGAATGCTCTTGTAACCCAGCATTAATTATTAGGTCAACGTATTGGTGCAACTGTTGAAGAAGGTACAGTAGTAAAAGTAACATTACTAGAAGTTGCAAGTGACTTACATTAATACATAACTTTTAAATATATAATTGAAACCATGAGATAATATTTTATAATTATCTCATGGTATTTTTTACTAGTTCAATTTGTCTAATCCTTCTGATTCCATTTTTTCTTCTCCTACAGCATTTCTTATTGCAATATTTACCAGTGAATTTATAGAAACAGAATAATTTTCTTTTTTTAATTCATAAAGTCCATTTAAGAAGTCTTCCATTATTAAAAAAGACCTAGATACTTGATTTGTGTTTTCTTTTTTATAAAGAGCTACATTTTTGGTAGTAATTAAGTCCTCTATTGCCGCATTTACTAGCTTACTGATTGACGCATCATACATACTGTTAGAGAGCTCTGTTAAATCTTGATAAAGATTCTCATCAATACTCAATTTTTTGTTTACTGTAGTTCCTTTTTTACAAAATCTGCTAAAACATGACATTTTTCTTTCTCCTTTGTTAAAATTATATATTTTCTTACCATATATTGTAAGTCCTAAATTAGGTTCTTAAAATAACCATTTTTAGTGGTTAATTTTTACCTACATCTAATATACAATTATTTGATGAATTTGTAAAATATCTCCAGTAATTTTTCTAAAAAATGTTAATTTTTTTTATTATATAAAATATTAATAAAAGCAAGAAAGGAAAAAATGTTTATGAGTAAATTATTTAATAACTATATCTCGCTAAAATCTCAAGATTCGAATAAGTTTTATTTATTTAAAAGCGGAATTTTCTATATTTTTTTAGATGATGACGCACGAGCTATGTCTCAACAGTTTGGTTTTAAATTAAGCAATTTAAACAATTCTGTCGTAAAGTGTGGTTTTCCAACAAATTCATTAGATAAATATATAGAAAAATTTAAAATTGCAGGTTACTCAGTTCATATTGTTTGTGATGAAGATTTCAAAACAATTTCAAATTCTGTTGATTTAAATTTCTTTGTAAATAATCAATTATTTGAAAAAACCTTAAATAATTTTTTAGATTTAAACATAGACATGCTATCAATAAGTCAGGCTTTTGATACTCTTTTTTAATTTGCAACATGATTTTAAACAAGTTATGCAGGAGGTCTCTGATGAAAAGAAAAGGCCACTTGTATGAAGCAACCTATGATTTTAATAATATTGTTGATGCTTATAATGAAGTTTGTAGAAATACTAAAAATAAAAGAAAAGTCGAATTTTTTAGAGAGTATAAATGTGTGTATGTTTCACGTATTTATAACATCTTAAAAAACGAGGAATACGAAGTTGGACCATATAATATTTTTACAATTTATGAGCCAAGAGAAAGAAGAATTGTAAGCCAAAATATGCAAGACAAAGTTATAAACCATTTGATTTCTAGGCATATACTCTACCCTGCCTTAATGCCTTGTTTACTAAACTTTAATGTTGCAAGTAGAAAAGGCATGGGAATGAAAAGAGGCTTAGAACTTTATATTCATTATCGAAACTACTTTAAACAGAAATATGGTACTTATTACATTTTAAAATGCGATATAAGCAAATTTTTTTTGCGAGTATTAATCATGACATTTTAAAAAAGAAAATTAGAACGAAAAATCAAAGATAAAAAGGCTCTTGATGTAGTTTTTAAAGTTATAGATAGTGATTCCGAAGGTCTAATCATTCGGTAAAATGACAAGTCAAGTACTAGCCGTATTTTACCTAAATGACATGGATCATTTCATAAAAAATGAACTACACATAAAAAGGAGTAATTCGTTATCAAGATGATTTTTTATTGTTTCATGAGTCTAAAGAATACTTAAAATATTGTCTAGAACAACTTACAATTTTTTTTTTTGAAAAAAAGGGACTTAAGGTTAAATAAAAAACTAGAATTTTTAAAAGTACAGATAATTTTATTTTTATTGGTAGAAACAAATACGGAAATTACGCAAAATACAGAACAGTGAAACGAAGACTAAAAAAAGAAAATGTACTTACATAGTATTGGTAAACTCCAATTAAATAGTGTTGTTGCTTCTAGAATTTGCTATAAAAATTTGTGTAATAATAAGTTAAAAATATAAAAGAGCAGTAACTTCATAAATTACTGCTCTAAAAATAGTGCTAAAATAAATTTCCTTTCGATGATTTCTCCCTACTAACAAAATATTTATCTATTTTTACATTTATAGCTTTTACAAGCTACCGGACAACGGTTTGTTTCTATATTATCTCTTATGCAATTTATAATTGCATAACCACAGTGTATAGAATCTACGGGGCGAAGAGCGTAGTTATTGCCGTTCGTGTCACCATTTGAGTTGAACATATTGTAGCCGTTAGTGTTCGTGTTCGCATTGCGAAGGCCAAAGTTAGCATTATCTGAGTTAGTATTGACATAACGCGCAGCCACCCAGAACCCAAATACTAAAAAACACTGTCCGCAAACCGACAACCGTGCCCAAATTAATTTTTTTATATTTTATTGGTTCTTAATAGATTTTTTCCAACCAACTAAATATTTTATTATTTCATCTATGGACTCTCCAAATTTAATATAACGTTTGTTATTTATAATTTGCTTTTCGTAACTTAAGTTTACAAGAAAATCTATAACTTTTGCTTTTGCTATACATTTATTTATAATTGAAATTATTGAACTCATTGTTTTTTCATTCATTTTTTCTACTTTGCTCAAGTTCCAAGCTCCATTTGTTTGTTCTCCTGTTAGGAGACTAGATGGTAGAGAAAACTACGGGGCGAAGAGCGTTTTCTAGTCATAGCCGTTCGTGTCACCACCTGAACGGAACATATAGTAGCCGTTAGTGTTCGTGTACGCACTGCGAAGGCCAAAGGTAGCACCACTCGAGTTAGTACCGACATAACGCGCAGCCACCCAGAACGGTGTACCATTTGCTAGTATACTGTATGCAGTTCCATAATTAGTATCGTTTATTGGTATATTGTAATATGTTTGTGTTACTGTTAATGGTTTTCCTGTTCCTGATGTGTTATCAGTTGTTGGCTCTGCTTTACTCTCTTCATATGGGTCATTTCCTGCGTCTGTTTTTGGTTGTGTTATTTTTTTACTTGCTTCTGCTTCTGTTATATTTGGTCCTGCTCCTTTTTGATTTGCATACAAACTTGGATATTTTGTATTACTTGTATATGTTTTTGTTTTTCCATATTTTGCTGTTGAACTACCATATTGATTGTATTTTTCTTGATTTTATCCCTGCCGATGTTAATTGTTTTTCCATATCTAACAAGTTTATGCTTCTTGCATTTACTCCTAATGTTTTATTACTATATTGTGCTTTACAGATTTCATTCATTAAATATGGCCCATTATTATAGCCTAATATTCCAGCAAAAGTTACAGTACTGCTTGTTGGACTTGCACTTATTATATCTACTGTATCATTTTCTTTATCTACATTTAGTACTTTCCATGTTAACCCTGTTGTTTGGGCTATTGTTTGATTACTACTGTATCCACTATATTTTGATTCTAATGTGTAACTGCCCACTTGCTGTGTCATATGTATAGTTTACGCTATCTCCTATTTTGATATTTATATCTTCTAATATTGAATTTTTAAATTGATTTACTGTTACACTCACTTCTTTTGTATATGCTGTTCCATCTACTGTTCCTGTTACTGTAAATTTATATGTCCCATTTTCTGTTACTGCATATGGTACTTGTGGACTTACTGTTGTTGTTCCTCCAGATATTGTACTTTCAATCATTATGTATAATGTTGTACCTTTTCTTGTACTTGCTTCTCCTAGACTTGAGCCTGCTCCCGTACTATCTGATACTACTCTTATTGCACCTACCTTTACACTTGGCGTTGGTGCTACTGGCTTTTTTACTGTTATTGTATAATCTTTTCCATCTACCTTTTTTGTTATTGTTATTGTTCCGTCTCCATTATCTGTTACTCCGTTTATTCTTCCTTCTGTTACTTTTTCTTGCAAGAAACTTTCCAATGTTTCATCTTTTGATGCTAATTGATATTCTAATACCAATCTGTTCATCTCTTCTTCTGCACTCGCTTGTTTTGTTGCTGCTGCCGCCTCTTTTGCCTTTTTTATTATTCCATCATCTCCTAATACGGTATTGATACTTACTCCTGCTAGTATCATCAGCACTACAATTGTAATTACTAATGCTATTAATGTTATTCCGTTTTTCCGTTAATTTTTTTACTTTTTCTTTGTCTCTTGTGACTTTTTGCATTTTTCTTCTTCCTTTCATTTATTTTTTTGTAGTTTTAATACTTATTTTGTCTTTTTTAGGTATTTTAACTACATATTTAATTTTAAATTAAGAAAGTAAAAAAAGCAATAGTTTTTGAATAAAATTTTCTTTTTTGTGATATTTTAATTACTGGTTTTGTATTTTAGACTGTATTTTCATGTATCTTAATTCACTTTTTTATTTTATTTCATCATGGTATCATATTAAAAGGTAGGTGATTTTTTTGTTAGTTAATAATGAAGACATTTTAAATGTTTTAGGAAAAAATATAAAGAAAGTAAGAAAAGAAAAAGGCTATACTCAAGACTATGTTGCAGAACAAATAAATGTATCAACAGACTTACTTAGAAGCATTGAAAACGGTAGAAACATTGGCAGTATTACGACATTGCTTAATATCTGTAATTTTTTACAAGTTTCTCCTAATACACTATTTGCAGAACTCCTGAATTTTAAAGAAGATACTTTGGACTCTTCTTTATTAAATCTAACACATCAACTATCAAAGGAAGATAAAAAATATTTTAAAAGAAATAATAATCCATATAGATAAAAACTATTAAAATAGAGACAAATTTTTAATTGTCTCTATTTTTTGTATCATATGTCAATTTGTTTTTGGCTTTACACAAACTTTCCGATATACTTGTGTATTACAGCTATATTTTTCTCAATTTTCTTAGCTTTTTCTGAGCCTTTAATGTATTGAAACTACTGAATTTAAGCGCTTTTAGATTATTTCATAGCTTCTTCTACAGCAACTGCTATTGAAACTGTAGCACCAACCATAGGGTTGTTACCCATCCATTTCGTATTTATCTTATCATATTTTATTGAATTTTGTAAGCGTTTTTTTCCCCTACTCTAGCAAGGCTTTCTAAAATTGTGTAAATTTTATAACATTTTAATATATCCTATTAAATTTTAAAAGATTTTATCTTTGGTGGGCAAATGGTGGGCAAAATATCTTCAATTAACATTATATTACTATAAAAAATCAAATCTCATAACAATTGATTAACAATATTTATTCTTATCAAATTATATCCCTTTAAAAACGTTTTCTTAAAAATTTTTATAATTATTCTTTCATACCATTTTAAATTTTTATATAATTCATTTATTTCTTTTTCCATTTGTTTTTCTCTTTTAAATTGGAGAAACGCGTTTCTTTTTTATGATTAAATTATATAATAAAATTTAACAATGTCATTTTGAGTCACTCAAATACTAATTTGCTCATAAACCAAATATGAGGAAGCTATAATGCTCCCTCAATTATTTTTTCTATATATTCATCTATCTTTGTACTTTGTTCTATTACCTCTTTGCAATTGCTATCATTTTTTATCATTAGTTCAAGCTTTTTTATATCTTCCATAAGCTTGTACCTCCCCTAATTCTATAATAACAGTTTTTGTCTGCGAAGTCTGTCGAATCGTGTAAATAAATTGATAATTTTTTCGGTTTATATTGCATAAATCCATTTTATTTGATATATTATAGAAAATTATCAATCACCTCATACATGTGTGTGTATTAATCAGCGATTATCTGCTGATTGTAAGGCAGTGGTCTTTCTAACCGCTGATATACTGCACACACATTGGCAGTTAAAAATTTACAAAAACGGAGGTGAATCCATTGAAGCAAAACGAAATAGCAACAAGATATTTAGGACTTTCTTTAATTTTTTTTAATTGTAGGTGTAGTTTTATGTTTTTTAGCCAATCTAGGATATAGTTCATACATAAAGCTTCAATCTGCAGACAAAAAAAAAATTGAAGTTCACGCACAGAACTTCAATAGCATTGATAATTGATGTAAGGGGCTTCGGCTCCTTGTTTTATTTTATATCATTTGTATATTTTATATACTTAATTTCATAAGTTGTCAATACAGAATGTATATTTTTAATTTACTTTTAAAATTTTTGTAATACTTCTGTAACACTATATTACTACAATTTCGAATTTTTGTCAATCACTCATTTTACATGTTGATACTACATTTTGTATAATTTTATGATTCATTGGATCAAAAATTAACTTACGACATTACGTTTTAAGGTGTTTTTATTTTCAAAGAATATAACTTGTTGTCTAAAATTTTGCATTTTTTCGCTATAGCGAAAATGACGTAAAAAAAGAGGTAGGATTGCTCCTACCAAATTTTTACTTGAATAATTTATTAAAAGTATTTTTTCCGACTATTCCATCTACTGATAGTCCATTTCTTGATTGAAAATCTTTTACTGCAATTTCTGTTGCAGGTCCAAATATTCCGTCCGCATCTATGTCGAATGAATGACATACTAACATTGCTTGAATTAAATATGTAATATTACCTTCTGCACCTTTTCTAACATTTATACAAGAATTGTAAGTGTTGGTTCCAAATATTCCATCGACAGCTAAACATCTTCCATATTGTTTGTTTAATTCTGTTTGTAGACCTTTTACTAAGGCTTTCTTTGTTTCATTTCCATAGATGTTGTCTACAGCAATACTTAACCCGTATTTATCATTTAGAATAGCTTGTATTCTTGCCACGTTGCCTTTTGGGACGTTTTCTTGTGGCTGAGGTATAACTTTATTGTTTGTCTCAGAATTTGCAATCTCGCCAAATGGAAATTTATCTCCTGGGCATGAGGTTGCACATACATCTCTATGAGCTTGTACTGTTGTTATATTGTACTTGTTCTTCAAGTATGCAACTAGTTCCTTTCCAGCTTCTTTTTGCGCTTCTGGCATATCTTCTTCCATGAAGTTACCTTCAAAGCATACTCCTAAAGAATTATAATTTGAGCCATATGCATGAGCGCCTACTTTATCCTCTGGGCGAAGTCTATATATTGTGCCGTCTTTTCTTACCAGAAAGTGATAGCCTGCACCGCTCCAACCATTATTCAAATGCCATCTATGTATATCGTCAGCAGAGCATTTTTTTGCATCTGCATGATGTAATATTATTCTTTCTGTTGATTTTCTTGTCGACATATCTTTAAATTCTAAATTAGTTTCTATTATATTCATCTATTTTCCTCACTTTCTTTTTTTTAGGTATGGAATGAAAAATTTAAACCATACCAAGCCAAATCGTATTTTGAATCTGAAACCCATTCTAATGTAATATTTCCGTTTGTTTCTACAAACCAGCGGCAAACCCTTTGTCCTGAACAAGTCCCAATAAAATACATTTGACAGTTTGGACGATATTCTGCTGGTAAAGTTGCAACTATTGTTCCTGCTTTTGTAACACCAGCAACATCTCCAATTATACTTACAATTCCACCAGTTTTTTGTACTTTGCTTTCTTAGCTATTGTTCCAACCGTTATTCCTGACGCTAGCAATAAATCTTTAAAATCCGCATCTATTTCAGCAATATATTTATTGCTTTTTTGATTTTTTATTGTTCCATCAGCACGAACTTCCAACCTCCCAAGAATTTCAGAAGATGCATTGCTTAATTCTAAAGTTGCTGAACCTTCTGTTCCAGCTTGGCCAACTCCGAATCTGGCAGTATAATCTTTAGAGTTAATTGTTCTTGTTTTTTCAACGCCAACAAATTCATATATATTTTTTATTTTTTAAGGGACCACTCATTGTATCCCCTTGTTTTTTTATAAAACTTTTACATTTTGGTATCATTTTATTTTTTTTTGAGAGCGATTGCAAATTCATGTTTTTATCAACCTAATTCATATACTGCCAAAACACTAGTATTACTTGACATATTTAAGCTATCTGTATTTAATGCAAATTCAGTTCCTTTTGAATTTATAGCAATTCTCCATCTAACAACTGTTGAGCCGTCGTAATATGAATGTTGTAAACTGTTTCCCACACCGTAAATATACGGAATAAATTCTATGTACGCTGATGACAAAGACTTTACCACAAATATATATAGTTTATTTTTTTTAAGTGGTTCATTAAATGGTTGATAACTATTTAATGCATATAAATTACCACTCCATATTTTTCTCATATTGTTGTTGAATTTACACTTTGGAATCATTCACAATCACGAGGAAGTATTACTACTCTTCTAGTGCTCTCTACTTCCTCCTTTGCTCCATATTTCACTAGAAACACTTGTGTGTGTGTGTGTGTGTGTGTGTACAGCCTCAAGGCTTTTGCGGTTCTATTCATACTACTTGTCCTCCTGATTAATTAAATTCTTAAACATTTCGTATAGTCCTGTAGAAGCTAGTCCACTGAACATTCCAGTTAATATAACTTCTGCATTTATACCGTTTAAATTCATTAATACATTAATTACTAATCCTAAAATTAGCATTATTAGTGGTATGTACTTGTTTGGTATAAAGTCAAGACTATTTTTTATAACATAGCCTACACATACACATATTCCTACAACTACTATACTAAAATATTGTGTTAATACTGATATATCCATAATTACAATTTCCTCCTATTATTTTATTTAATAATTAAAGCTATAACAGCACCAACAATCGCACCTACAATAGATAAGATTATTTTGTCTCTTATAGCTTTTTAATTTCTTTATAATTTTTTGCTGGCTCATTTTCTATGTTGCCAACTCTAGTATCTAGCTTGTTTACATCTTCTCTCATAAGTTTTACTTCTGTTGCAATTTCTTTAATTGCATATGTAAGCTCGTGCGTATCTTCTAATTTGTGTTCCACTTCTTTAAACTTAGCATCGTGTTCGTCTATTCTTTTGGTATTAGACTTGCTTCTGTCCTCAACCTCTTGAAGCTTAATTATATCTGACTTTTCCATTGTTTTCTCCTTATTCTACAAGATAACTAACTATTCCAAGAATTTGTTTAACATTTTTGGTTGCTCCAGAGGCTTGATAGAACTCTAAAGCTCCAGTTTTTCTGAGTATTATATAGCAATTAGGAATTGGTACATAATTTTCGTCTCTGCCAACAACTGGAGTCACAACAAATGTTTCTTTTGGACTTACACTTGAATCTAGTGTTGCTAGAACTCTTGGTTTATTGTTTGTTACATTGTCCTCTTGTTTTGTTGTTGATATATTTAACACTACAAGTTGTCCGAATTTAGAATAGTTACCTATTGCAATTTCTGTTCTGCTCAATTCCGGCATTTTTTAAAATTAGGTTGCACTATAATCCCCCCCTCACTACAAAATCTAATACATCTCCCGCTTCAAGGGCCCAGTCTGTTGTTGTTTTTATCTTATTAGATATGCTATTTGCTGTTCCAACTTCTCTATAATGTCCATCTGTTCCGCTTGTATCAGAGCTTAACAATAATCGTTCTCCATTCAAGTACACGTCAATCACCGATTGTCCGACCATATAGTAGCACGGTATTGTTACTTCTGTTCCCGCCGTAACTGCAGATGTAATTTTTAAACAATATTTATGTGATTTTGATTCTAATAGATCTATATTAATATCATCTGAATATTCTTGAAAATTTGTTCCATCAAAAATATAATTTTTAGATTCGGAATTAACTCGATAGATTTCTCCCGCAGAGGAACTTGACTTTAAATTTTCTAATTCTGTTAATGTTGAAACAGCCCCTTTAAAAATTAGTGGATTTCCAAATTTATCGAGCTGTTTTTTTTTTAACGCTTCAGCCATTTTAGAAGAATATAAATTAAGATCCGCTTTATCATTATCTGTGAAAATCGGTATTTCGTATTCAGTTTGTTTCATCTCTTTCTCCTTTCAACTGTTTAGTTGAGTATTTTTTTTTAGCTGCAATGTGCTTAGATTTTTAATCTCTGAATATGTTAAATATTCAATAACTTTAACCTTTAACTTGAATCTCGTTCCTACTTCTATCTTGTTTGGTTCAACTATTGTTTCAACTATCTTCATTAACCACACCTCTTTATTTTTCCATTTTGACAGGTCCAAGCTACAGCTCTTTTAATTTGCCCATTTACACAAACAAATATTTTTGCTCTCTTGATTGTATTATTAACTTTTAGAAAAGATGTCTTTTGATTGCCTTTTAATGTAACCGTACATGTTTTCGAGTTTGTATATCCACCGCCAAATACAATAAAAGTAACAGTTAATGTACTACTGTTACCATATAATTTATAAATTTTATCTAACTCAGTATCTGAAAAAAGAAATTGAGTTCGTTCCTGTTACCACATTTGTCTTAGTCAAAATAGAATTACTGCCTATTTTCATTTCCAAATTTAAAGATAATGAAGCTGGATTTGTAATTTGAATTGTTGTACCATCTCCATGTATGAAATTTTTTGCATCGGTTATTTTTGCATAATCCTTTGTCTTTATTTTATAAGTTTGATTTTTAGGTAAATATAATTTACTATCATTTCTTTCGAAGTTTATATATACTGTATATTCAGTATTAGGCGATAAATTAGATATAACTTCCGTTCCTCCTGCTGAAACTACATTTTTTTCGTTCATTTTGCTTTCATCAATTCCAAACTTTATATTTCGACAGCTTTCATTAGTTTTCCAAATTATTTTTACAGTATTTAGTTCAGCAATAAGTTGAACATCCCAGCTTGTAATATATCTTGGAATTGTATCTAAGTTCCAGCTTTGTTCTTTGCTAATATTATCTGACCTTGAATATATACCACCATGCATTTTAACAGTAAGACTCGGTGTATCATTCTGATTAATATCTAAATTTCCAGAGGCTAACACATCACCAGTTGTGACAGAATGGGAGTCATCTCCTGAATATACGTTCTGACCATTAATTTCTACTGTTTCGTTGTGATGGTAATATCTCGATGAACTTCCTCCAACGGCAGTGACTTTATACCAGATGTTTCTTACGTTTCTTTCCGCACTTATGCTGTTAGTTCCCCATTCAAATCTTAGTACTCTTCCCTGATATCCTCCAGAGTCTACACTTCCACTTGTTGCCATTTGTTACACCCCCTAATTAAAAATATTGAAAATATATATCGCCTTCATTAAGTGATGTAGGCACTGCAGTTCCTTTTTTATTGTACTTTTTTGTTTACAAAAGACTGATTTGCTTGCGGTTTTCGTCATATATGTCGATGTTGCATCACTCTTTTTCAGATATTGATTTTCAGCATCTGTTCTCTGTAAAAATTTTTTTTTGCATCTGACTTTAAAATATAAATGCTACCATCTTCAACATTCTTTAACTCTTCTTTAATTTGTTCTAAAACTTTTTTACACTCACTAGATGTCTGCTCATATAAACCTTTAAAAGTCAAGAACTTTCTTGAGTCTACAAAATCTGTTATTCCGGAAGTTCCGCTTCTAAAGCGTGCAAACTCTAACTGATATAGACTGTTTTCTCCGTCATACCTATTAATGTCCTCTTTGCGTTACAACAGGATAACTTGTACTTGATGTTAATAGTTTAAATGAAACTTGTTCAAAATTATCTTTAGTCGACTCCTTTGTTAAGTCAATTTCAAGTATTAGTAAACAATACAAATTTTCTGAACTAATTGCTACTGTTTCATCATTAATAACGGCTACTGGTCTACCTGCAATTTCACAAAGTCCTTCGGAAATGGTTATTGTCTTTGCTGGTCTTGCTCAAATCCATTCCGTAAAAAATTCCATCAGCTTTATTTAATATCTCTTGATGTATTCTTGCATCAACTTCAGCATTAGCAAGCTGATTTGTAAATCTAAAACCTTTTATCATTTTTACTTATTCCTTTCCTTTAAAATTTTGTCAATAAAATTAACTCTCATATTTCCACAAGTAATTTCGATGAAGTTGCTTCCATCATCTTTTATTGCTGAAATATATGTATCTAATATAATGTTGTTATTAGTTCTTACACTTAGCGGTGTACCAATTTTCATCTTTTCAACATCAAATAATTTACTATTTCTATTTATTGAAAATGAAATATAATGATTGTAAGTATTCGATTTGAATTTATCTAACGCTGTTTGTCTTGCATCTTCTGCCTTTGAAGTATATACTACTTCAATGTTTCCAGTTGCTCTATTAATGTCACTTTTATTTTGTGTTGTAGTTCTATCGCTCAGTAAATACCATTTTTGAATATCTGTATCTGTCTTTACCACAACCTTTGCAATAACATTTGTTTCAAATTTTTCAATATAATTGCTTATATCTGCAATAGTTGTATCTATTAATTGAACTACATTATCTTGCTTATATATTGTCAATTTTATTTTTCCACTTACATAGGAGAAATCTAAAACAATATTATAATTCTGGCTGCAGTTATTAATAAAAAAGTATGAAAATTAAATATTGCATTATCATTATCTACAGATTTTGTTATTTTCGTATGTGTTTTAACTTCTACATCTAGCCATTTGATATTCAATAGATCATCATCTGAATTAGTAAAATTATCATAAATTTCTTTTTTGCAATAAAATCTTCAACGCCAGTCTTAGTTATTAAATCCGCATTTTCCAATATTATCTTTCTATCGAATATGTTTGATATATATCTTAAAGTTATTTTTCTTTCTTTTGTTCCATCTTCATTCTCAATTTCTTGACAATACCAATATAATCTACCTTACCATTTCTTTGTAAGATTACTATATCTCCATTTTCTGCATTTACTTCTTGAACTATATTAAATATAGTATTTTTGTTTGTTTCTTCATCAATCACATATTCATAATCTTCAAATTCCAGCACATCTTTTATACTTAAGTCTGTTTTACTTAAAAAATAAACTAAAGTTCCTTGTATTGTATTGTCAATTTTTGCTTTTGCCCAAATTTGAATTTTTTTTTTTCGCATAAGTCTCTGTATTATGAATTAAATCTATCAATGAAACTTGTGCATTGTAAATTCCACCTGTCTCCGGAGCTTCAAGCTCAACTTCGTAAAATCCACTTTGCTCATTATATGTTAATTCATATATTTTTTTTTATCAAAAGTTGTTTTTACATTCATTTTTACACCACCTTATATTGTGGAAATATTGTCAATTTAGCATTTACGACATCATCGTCTGCTGTTAATCGAATTTCCGAAGCTCCTACAGGTAATTTAATAATGTTCTGTTTGTTTATATCTATATAATCCTTTTTCCATAGGCTCTCGAGAGTTCCATCTGTTTTCTGTTTTTGAATATAGATTTCGCCAGTTTTACTTGAATATAAAAATTTTTCGTATTCTTCTATTACAATAGGAATTTTAATACTTGCAAATTCTTCTTTGTCAACCCAAATCGAAATTGAAGGATTTTTAACGAATCCATCAATTACAACTTGAATCGGAGCCTCTATGTGTCCTCTATTTTGAACCTGAATTGAACGAGTATTGTATTTTATGTATCTACTGTCAATAGTAAATGGATAACGCATCTCATTATCAAAAGTCTCTATATTAAATATAGTTTCATTCTGTTCGTACCATAAAGATAGTCCAGCAAATTCTACAGGACAAGCTAACCATTTTCCCGATTTTTCAGTCTTATCTAATTTAACGAGGCTTACATCTCTATAATATGTCCTTTCTCCTGCTTCAAATGGAATAATGTATATCCACTTCAACTTTTGAGAACTCTCAACAAAATCGCAAAAAATTCTTTAACTTTATCATACGACTTAAAGTATAATGTTCCACTAGGATTTTTCTGTTGTATTTTTCTGTTATTTTCGATAAAATCACTTCCTAGTTGTACAAAATCAATGGAGTAAGAATAACCTAAATTTGAAGGAGATGAAAGAAAACAACCTTCAGATAAGTTGTCTAGTTTGAATTGTTGACCTTTTTCATTTTCTAATAAAAACCTTCTTACTTTCATTCTTTCATCTCCTTTTACAACATAACTTCTCCGAATTTGTTATTTACGGATGTGATAACAAATCTTCCTGCTACATCTTTATCAATTATTACTTGTGCATTTAAGTTCTTAACAGCTGTTACGAAAGCACCTGTTATATTCTCCAACGTTAATTGACTTGTTACATCTGTTCTAATAACCGTTGTATTCATATCAAATTCGGTAGGAATTGAATTTTGCATATCGTTTGACACATTTTTCATTGTATCTGTAAAACCTTCTCCTAACCCTAAAGCAAGATTTTCTCCAATTTCATTCTTAAATAAAGTTGATGGCGAATGAATACCGAAAAATCCCTTTATTTTATCTGTTAATCCATTAAGCATTCCCTTAACTTTGTCCCATAGCCAATCTTTAATTCCAGACATGCCTTCCCACAGTCCCTTAAGGAGGTTTTTTCCAACATCTCTTAAGTCCGCAATTCCATTTAGTAAACCTTTAGCAATAGAATTAATAATTTGAGGTATATTTGCAAGAAGCTTCGGAATTGCCTGTATTAATCCAATAGCCAATTCACTTATTAATCTTCCTGCAGCTTGAATAATCCTTCCAATCATGTCTGGATCTGTCAGCTTTGTTACTAATTTATCAATTATTACAGGAGCTCTTTCTATTAGCTTTGGCAGTGCCGCAATCAGTCCATCTGCTAGTCCAATAATAAGATTTATTCCAGCATCAACTATTGTGTCTATATTATCAATTAGTGTCTCCGCTATTCCAGCAACAGCCTCAACCATAACTGGTATTAATTGTGGGAGAGTTTGTGAAATTCCATTTATTAATTCCGTCAACAAATCTATTCCCATCTGTAATAGTTGTGGCAATGATTCCAGTAAAGATGTTACTAATTCTTGTATAATTAAAAAGGCCGAACTTGCTAATTCCGGAAGCATTTCTTGTATTCCTTGTAGCAATCCAGAAATCATACCTCTTCCTGTTTCTATTATTTGTGGTAGATCGTCAATTATAATTTCTGTTGAACTCATTACTAATTCAATTATGCCATCAATTATTATCTCTACTCGAGGTAAAATATTTTCCCCCGCAGTAACAATACTATCTACCAAATTATTGATAAGTCCATCAAAATCCGCATTATCATCAGCAATACCAGTTAGCATGTTTTGCCAAGCTGATTTCATTGCCGAAACTGATCCTTGAATTGTTGTACTAGCTTCTTTAGCGGTTGTACCTGTTATTCCAAGTTCTCCTTGTACAACATGAATAGCTTGATACACATCATTTAAATTGCTTATATCATATTTCACTCCTGAAATTTTTTTTGAGCATCACTTAGAAGTCTTTCCATTTCAGATTTTGTTCCACCATAACCAAGTTTTAAGTTATCAAGCATTGTATAGTTTTGCTTTTTGCAAATCCTTGATATGCATTTTGTATACTTGACATATCAGTTCCCATTTTATTTGCATTATCTGCCATATCAGTTACTGCCATATTACTTACTTCTGCAACTTTTGCTGTGTCTCCATCTAAGCTTTGAAGTAAACTTGCGGAGAATGATGTAACAGTTTCCATATAATCGTTTGCTGATAATCCTGCAGTTTTGTATGCATTATTTGCATAATTTTCAACTATTCCTGAGCTATCTTTAAACAATATCTCAACACCGCCAACTAGCTGTTCATAATCCGCATAACTATCTAGTGCTTCTTTTCCAACTGTTAAGAATACTGAACCTAATTGCTTAACTGCTCCAGCAACTGTTTTTAATCCACTTGTAATAAAATCTCCTAATACATTAGCTTTTAGTAAATCTCCAAATTTAAGTGCTCCTTGTCCGGCATCATCAAATCCAGATTTCATATTTTTTAATTCTTTATTACTTTTATTGGTCGTATTTTCCATCTGGATCAACTGATTTTCAGCGTTATTAAGTTGAGTTTTAAAATTCTTTACTTTCTCATTGTTAGAACCATATTGTTTTTCCGCTTCTGCCAACGCTGTTCTTAAAGTGTTGATTTTGTCTTTCTGTTGTTGCACAGTATTATTCATATTTGTATATGCTGTCTTAGTTTCTTTTACTGTTTTATCTCCTGAAGCAAACTGTGTGTTTGTTAATTTTAATTCACTTGAAACTTCTCTCAAATTTGATGTAATATCTCTTAATGCTTTTCTATATTCACTTTCACCAGTTAATTTTACTGCTCCACCAAAACTTGATGCCATTCTTCCACCTTCTTTATTTTTCTATTTAATAAAGAAAGGTATTGAGTAACTACTTCACTAACTCTGTATGTGCGTGTTCTTCACTCTTTTCTTTTTGTATTCGTATTTTATTTTTGCATCTTGTGCATTTTATTTCCCCATCAATGTAATTTATAAAAATCAGAGTTTGTCCACACTGAGGGCATTTTATCTTTTCCATTTTATTCATCGACAAACATTTCTCCTTGATGATTAATTTTTTCTTCTAATTCTGCATAAGTTGTTTGTTGTAATCTAAAATCATAATTTATTTTATAATGTCTATATAATCTTAAAAATTTCGACATTGTCATTCTTCCAACTTCTTTTTCAGAAAAGCCTAATAAACAATGTCCGATATACAGTATCCACGAGAAATCAATTACAAATTCTTCTTCCTCGTGGATTACACGTTTTTTTTTCTACTTCTTCATTTTTTGTTGATTCAATTACTGTTTCTTGGACCTTATCTGTTAATTTTTTTATTCCTAAACCAGTAATTATTCTTCCAACTTGTTTTAGCGTTACAAATTCCCTTTTTATCTCTGTATCGTCATTTTCAATGTCTATTCCTTCATTTATCATCTCTGTAATTCCAAACTTAAGAGCACCAATATTTACTTCATGTTCTTTTCCGTCAGTCATCTCTCCCCATTTTTCGTATGATTCATACTTTTCTTGAATTTTCTCAAGCACGTTGAAATTAAATACAAGAGGATAAACTACTCCCTTATATTCTATATGTTTAATAATATCTATCATTTTTTTCTCCCAAATTTATAGAGGCAGACTATCTCTAGTCCACCTCCTATTTTATTTCGATGGTGTTAAAAGTCCATCTAGATATGTCTGTGCTTCAGCCAACGTTGCAAACGTTTCAGATTTCTTCAATCCCCAATCTTCATTCCGTTAATTTCTTCTTCTAATTCCATTATTGATGCTTCAATAGATACAGTATTATATTCTATTGACTCTCCTTTTGTTTTTCTATCAGCAGTAATCTTTGTTATTTGAATACGTGGTAAAAACTCTACTTTGTAGCTTTTAACGCCTTTATATATTTTGGTAACTATATGACCATAGCCAATCTCAGGTGCAATATCTTCTGAATTATCGGTTACTTCTTTTTCTGTAATTGTACACCCTTTCACTTCTGCATACGTTTCATCTGTGACATTATCAACTGTTATTGTTACAGTTCCTCCCTTGAATGACGTATCTTTTTCAGCAATTATATCATCTGCATATAATTTTGTACTATTTCTATCTTCAGATATTTTTGCATCAATAAGCCTACCTAAAACAGGTACTTTTGAGCCCTTTAATTCCTTATATTTCTTAGTTGTATAATCTATGGGATTATACTTAGCTGTTCTTAGACCAATACTAGCCATTTATATACCTTCCTTTCTTAAATTAACATGTTCTATGATATAGTTTTGTATCTTCTTCATAAAATTCTTGACTATCTCCGTCCCACGTCCAGTCATTTTCCTTCATTTTAGTTTTTATTAATCTCATTATTTCTAAATAATTGCTATCACTATAAATATCTATATCAACAGTTACTTCACTGTCTGTTATTTCATCATCACTTGAAAAACTTGGTTCATCTTCAATTATCGTCCAGACAACGTAAGTTTTTTTTTGTTGCCTTTGTATCTTAAATGTGCAACCTCTACATTTTCTAAATTCAAAATTTTTTTGATTTCACTTTCCATCTTTTACTCCTTTGGCAAGTATCTTTCTTGAACTTTTTTCATTTCTGCTTCTATCTCTGACTTTTTAAATGATTGTCTCATAAACGGTTTCTTCTGAATTTTCGATGTTCCATGCTCAAAAACATTCGCAACAAGTGGTGCTGGAGTCGTTATTCCTCTTTTATTTTTAAAATATCCATAAAAAGCTACTTTTGTATTAATTCCATCATCGCTTTGAGTTTTATATATCTTAGTTAACTTAAGGCATTTTACAATTTCCGAACTTTTTAAACTTTTAGGCATATTTTTTTAAAACATTTTTATAAACGACTTCAGCTCCTGATTTTGTCATTTCTCCCATCATTTTTTTCACTATCTTTATCTAACTCTTGAAACATTTTTATTAAATCATTTGGTAATTCTTCTTTAAAACTTGCCATTATTTTGTAACCCTTTTACATTGCATTTCGAGCTCAATGTTTGCTTCATCAATGTTATTCAAATATTCAATAGTATAGATCTTATCTTTGTATTCCACATATACATTTCTATCTGAATTGTAATATGCTTCTTCAACTTTTTTGAATATCTAATAGTAAAATTAGTATAAGCCTTTTCAAAATCAGACCCATTTGCAATTAAAGTATATCCTTTAGTTGTCTTTATTTTAGAAAACGCTTCGAGAACGATAACCTTTTTTTTTTAGCAATGAACCCGTCATTATCCTCTTTCTCTTCAATTTGATATATAGATATTTTTTTTTATTATAATCGCCTGCATTTATCATAAATTATTCCTCGTATGCATATCAAGAATAGTTTTTATAGAATTATTGATGTTTTTCCCATCAACATACATTACTCTGTTGTCGTACATGTCTTGACACAGTACATAAACAACAATGATAAAGTCCGGATATGTGTCAAGCGTTTCCGCCTTCTCATCTTCGGACTTTTTGTGGTATTCCTGTATAATTTTCAATATAGTTCCTAGCAATATTTAAAAACAATTCAATATTTTTCTTCTCTTCTTCGCTAATCTCCGATAATCTCAAATAATTAGTAATATCATTTACAGTAATTTCACTTACTTTCATTGCTTGTCCTCCTTTTTTAGGAAGTCTATTTAGCTGTTGGATCTGTTGCTCCAGATACTGCTACAGCTATTTTTTGTGTATCTTCAACCTTTGCATCTACTTCTCCCCACAGCAACTACACCTATTGCATGTTGAGCTGCATATAATTCGTTTAGTATCTGAATTTCAGATTGTTCAGACTCTTTTACAGCTAATCCTGAAAAATCTCCAAACATTATTACTGGTACTGATGCAGTTCCTATTGCTTTTAAATTATCTGAACAATATACATCATTTCCCATTAATTTATAGCCCCATCTTGCATTTGAGTCTTTCTCTAACAAGTAATTACCTTGTCCATCTTTTAATTTTCTTATGGCTTTTCTTGTATTTTTATGCATTACCCAAATTCCATCTGTAGCATATACATCTGGTACAAGTTCTTGAATATCTATTAACTCATCCGCACTTAAAGAAGATTTTTTTTTGCTAGTATTACCTTCATATTTGTTGAATCATATGAACCCATAACACCTGCAACTTTTCCAGATGTTCCGTTTAATAATTCTCCCTCTAAGAATTTTGCAATTTTTTTAGACATTTTGTTTATAACATATTCAGTTAATTTGAAGTCTGTATTTTTTAATAAAGATTTAGATATTTTTGTTAAGGCACCATATAAATATCCAGTTAATTCAATGCTACCTGTCTTTGATGAATGACTTGTTAGATCTGTAAATTCAGTTGCATAAGCTACTGTTATTGCATCAGAACTTTCATCTTCTTTTGGAATGCTTATTGTGCCTCCAATAGGATATTTTGTTGCTAATTTATATATTGGGCATATATCTTCTACTTTTTCTATAATCTTTTGAACTATTGTTTTAGGAATAACAGCACCATTATCTCCTTTTGTAAGTTGAGTAGCCTCATTTTGTATCTTTCCTGCAATCGCTCTTATGTAGCTTGCAAAATTCTTTATGTCTCTTTTCTTCCTCAGTAAGTCCTTTGTCTATCACTTCTTTATGTGCCATTCTATTAGCAATTTCTCCTCTTTCGATTGTTGCATCTATGTTCTTTATTTCTTTCTCCATATCATCAAAGTTTTTTATTTCATCTTCTGTCATGGCTCTTTTTTCTTCTTTTTAGCCTTATTTAGTATTTTCTCCATTTTGTCTTGGATTTCGTTTCTTTTTTCAATTAATTCTTTTTCGTTCATAGTTTTACCTTCCTTTTTTCTATTTTTATAAAATAAAAAAAATAACTATTGTATTTCAAATAGTTATTTTTGTTATTTCTTTAAATTAAATAATCTTTGTTCAAATTTTGAATAATCTAGTTTTGGCTTTCTTATATTCAACTGATTTTTTAGTGTATCTGGTACATTTTTATAATTATTAAATAGATTAGATACACATGCAGCAACTTGTTTTTGTTCATTTATTAAATTAACATTAAAACATTCTTCGGTTTCTTTAGCTCCCATCCATGTCTCTGCATTTATAAGGTCTCTTATTTCATCTTCTGTTAATTTTGCTTTTTTCATGTATAACGGGATCATAGTACTATTTTCAATAGTGTTTAATAAATCGATACATTTTTGAAAATCTATAGTATTTCCATAACAGCCACTAATTGGTTTATGTATCATTACAACAGAATTTTCATAAATATTTACATCGTCCCCCATCATTAGAATTAACGTTCCAGCGCTAGCACATAGTCCATCTACATATGTATGAATCTTGGTTCCAGCATCTTTTAGTCTTTGTAACATACTGCAAATTGTAGTTGCTACAAACAATTCCCCTCCTGAGTATTCATATAAATATTTAAATCCGAAATTTCTCCTAAATCATCTAATTCCTTTTTTGAAACTCTGTAACCCTATAAGATTTTCGTCTTTTTTTCATCGGTCCAATAATTCTTGTCATCTGTTACTATCTCTCCATATACGTACAAATCTGCACTTGTATTTGGTATTATATTTTTTATTTCATAGAATTTATTTCTTGGCATCCTCTTCACCTCCCTCATTAAGTTTTTTTTGTGCTATCGGTATTAGGTGTGTATATGATTTGAGTTTTTGGATCTAACATAACCTCTCCTAAACTTATTGTATAAACATCTAACCCTTTAACACTATTCATATTTTCTTTAAATCTAACTTCATTTCTAGATAAAAAACCTTTTTCAATTGCTATTTTATACGCTTCAAATCTTTCTTTTAAATTTCCTTTTAACAAATCGTTTAAATCCGCATCAAAATAATATTGCTCTTTTTTCTTTTTCAAGTAAAAAATCTCTATTTAGTGCAGTGCAAAAAGCATTTACTATTGGTATAATTGCTTCTCGAATATACGAATTGTAATCATCTTTTATGTGAAATAATTCTTTCATTTCATCAGAAAAAGTCTTTGTTTTCTCATTTAATTGGTTTTCAACTGATGTATTTGATGCTTCTTTAAATTCCATACCATCATTTAGAATTACGCAACTCGAATTACCTGCATAGTAATCATTCCATTCTTTTCTAAGAGTATTCATTCCTTCTTTATCTAAATGTCTCATTGCTCTTAGGAAACCTTTTTTATTTCCACATGTTTTCATCAGATCTTTTTCTAATAGTATTCTTTGGTATGCTGTTTGCAATGATTTATTTATATTATCTATTAAACCTTCACCAGAAGCTCCATCTTTTGAATTTCTAAGAAGCTTAATAAATTCATAATTCTTATAAGTTATTTCCATCAACAGTAATTTCAAAACTTTTATTGATTTTATCCGTATTCTTAAATATTGTTATATATTTTTCTTCTACATAATTAAGACCAATAAAGTCATTTTTTCTCTTTTTTTATATATGCATATCCACCTTTTCCAAGCAAATAATCTTCGCATATTGCTTTTTTAAATTGAAAACCGTCTAGAGTATCTTTTGTATCATAATTAATAATTCTTGTTCTAGGATCGTCTATTTCTTTTGTTTCTAATCTGCCTTCATTAGTTGTTTTTTTGTACAATTTGAATGGTATTGTAGCAAAGGTATCACAAATTAGCCCAACACAGCTATTAATTATAGGAATATCAAGAGCCATTTTTCTGTCTATAGTCTCATCTGATACTAATATTTTTAGAAGCTCATCTCCGTACTTCAGTTTCTGCATTTTTTATTCTTTCTATTTTGAATAAATTAAATATCTTCACAATCTCTCACCTCCTACTTAAAAACTTTGAACTACAAAGTTCTCATTTAATGCTGACTGTTGCAATAAATAAGTGGCTATAATTGTACTTACAACCATATCGACTTTTCCACTTGATTTTTCTTATTTACATATTTGTTTAAATTCGTGTCCTCTGTACATCTTGCATTCTGAAATTAATTTCATAAAGCTTGTCTCCATCATAACTAAATTTTTTCTGTAAGATACTTTCTTGTAACCATTTTGTTGGTTGGTGTAATACGCTTGAGTGCTGTTTTACTTCAACACATTCATAGCCAGCCGTTTCCAACTTATTTGCTGTAGAAATACAGTTATATCTGTCATATCCTATCTGTATAACATGTACACCATATTCTTTTTCTAAATTCATTATAAAATTTTCAACATATTCGTATGATATTATTTGATTTCCACAAGCAAAGCAACTGCCTTCTTCAATAAATCGTCTATAATCTGTTCTTTCTTTTTTATTCTTTTCTTCTATTCTATCTTTTGGAATAAAAGCCCAGCTTTTTGCAAATATTACGTCATCTTCTAGTGTAACCATTGATACAGAAGTATTATCATTAGACATAGCCAAATCTAAACCAAGATATACATCTTTTGCCCTTCCAATCAAACACGCCTCTAATGTTTTTGCATTGTCTTAATTTATCAAGCTCAATATATGCTTCACCACTATTACTTGGCACGAAGAAATTCATATTTTTAGTTAAATATTCTTCTCTTTCGCTTGGTTTTGCAAGAGCTTTCCTTCTGTTCTCTCTAATTTCTTGATAATTTTCTTCTACTTTTAGTGGGTTTGCCATTCGAAGTCCAATATCGTCCCATAAATGTTCTTCTGGAGCATAATATAATAAAGCGAATAGCCTTTCATCTATCTCCAAACCTTTGTAAACCTTTTTTAGGTATTCAAGTTCATCTAACATTATTGATTTATCTTCTGCATAGGCAGTCGTTAATTTAAACATTAATGGATTCTTAACACTTAATTGACCTGTTTTCATTGCACCGACGTTCGAATTATCCTTCATTGCTCCAAACTCATCTGCAATAAATGCCGATGGTTTGATAGAGTTATTTCTATTTGCCTCCGCAGTACGTGGTTGATAAAAACTATGTGTCAATGTGCACTCTAATCTTCCGCTTAAAGTCTTTTGAATATTAAAGTATTGTCCCACATTAGGACTTACATTTAAAATTTGTGCTATAGCTTTTTTTACTTCTCCAGCTAGATCTCTATCTAAGCATATAGAATAGAACTCACTATAATCGCTTTCCGTCAACATCAAAATTATAAATATTAACGCTGCCAAAAACGTTTTTGTATTTTTTTAGCAATAAATAAAATTACTTCCCTATATCTATACTTTTTTAGAGTCTGTCTTATATCTCCAACCAAATATATTGAATAAAAAAAGGCTTGAAATTTTCCAAACCTTCTAATATATTTTTTGCCTACTATATCATTTAGTCCAGTAGCATAATTTAGTAATTCTAATATTCCCTCAATTATCTTGATTTCTTTTGTATCAAAATAATATGGATAACTTTCATTTTTTTGCTTTTCAAGGTCCTCTAAAAACCATTCGCACTGTGTTTTTTTACTTCAAATGTTGTTATTTCGTTACAATTTATACAATCTGTTGCATATTGTCGTGCCTTTTCTAATAGCATTGTGCTTATTCACCTCTTAATACCTTCAATAAAGGATTTTCCGCTGGCTCTACACTCTTTGGAATAGTGCGTAATTGTGATGCGATTGTCATTATATTTTCCTTTTCAATATCAAGCATCATCTTTCTCTTATTTTGTAATTGTTTATCTAAATCAAGTATATTCTTTTGAATGTTGCTTACTGTATCATAGTATTCTTTTACTGTCATTCCATCTGGATCTAAGGCATAGTCTTCATCAAGTTTATTAAGTTCATTGTAAAACCTTTCTCTCTTTTCTTCAAATTCGTAACATTCAGCATACAACATTGCATACCTATTAATTACATTTTCGTATAATGCATCTGACTTATCAATGTTATCCAATAGTGATACAATTCTCTTGAACTCTTTGTATGCAATTTTGTTCTTTTTTACCTCTTTTTTAGGTTTTATTTTTTGAGAAGTTTGCAGTGCCTTCTCTCCTTGCTCACGAACCTTCAATTCGGCTTTAGATCTATGACTTTTGCCTTCTGATTTTAACACAGAAAACGGTTTTGTTGGTGTCGGCATATTGTCTCATCTCCTTTTTCTGATGTGGGAATTTTTTTCAAGCGAAGGTATGCGGGTAGGTGTGCAAACGCCTCCACTATTTTTTCGTTATTGGAGGGGGGATACTCTCTTTTCTTGCTCCTCAATTATTTCTCGAACTTCTTTTCTTGGTATCTCTCCATTCTCACACATTTCATGATGCATACTACATAACGTTATTAAATTATTATTATCTAATCGCCTGTTGTAATCTTCGTTTATTGGTATGTTATGATGCACAGATAAATTATTTGAGTTATATTTTATTGTTGTTCCATAAATTTCTCTTATACATATCTGACATAAGTATAAATCCCTTTGTTTTATTTCTTCCCTTTTTTCTTGCCATCTTCTGCTCCACCTAAAACGATCTACATCTGTTATAGATTTCTTATGCTTCTCTTTATGAGGACATATATGATTGTATGGTACTATTCCACAATACTTGCAAGTCTTTAGCATTTCATTATCTCTTTCATTGCTTCGACTAATCTTTTCACAGATTCAAACATTAAGACTAATATTCCAGCTATAATTGCACCTGTTAAAATTAAACAAATTAATGCAATCGGTAACAGTATAATAATAATTAATACCTTTAACATATATTCCTCCATACTATTTCTTTACTTTATTTTTCTGCAGAGCAGTTTTATTTATATAGTTTTCTTCTTCTTTTTTGCATTGTTGATAGTGTCTACACTGTTCGCATCTATATTTCATACAATTTTGCCAATTAATTTTCTCTTTCATAGCATTTACCTTTTTGCTATGTATATAATAGCAACTCCTTTTTTCATTAGTTCAATATACACTAAGCAATGGTATAATTATAGGTTATTGCTATCTAGAACTAATTGACTTTTATTCGATGCTATAATCGCTCTACTTTCGTCAATTTGCTTAATCTATGTTATATCACTGCTTACTATATATCTATAGACTTAACTAGAATCGTCCACGCTTATTGAAGGAATTATTTAAACATACTGCCTAAATATCAAAATATATTAATTATCTAGTATCATTAATAACAACAAAATAAAGAGCCAACATTTAGTCAGCTCTCATTTATCTTTTTTTCACACTACTATTGTAACACTTTTTATGGTAGCATTCAGTAGCATTTGGTAGCATTATTTTATATTATCAAAAATATTTAAAGCAATTCCATTCATCTTCTTTATATGCTCATAATTGTATCCCATTTCTGCAGCAATAACTACTAAGCTTTTTCCTTGTATGTAAAACTTATCCAATATATTTCTATATGGTTGTTTTACTTTATCTAATTGTTCTAAAATTTGCATTTGCTTTCTATTTTCTTCTTTTACTTTTTCAAGTAATTCATTAACACAATCTATCAGTTCTGCGATTTTTTCTGCTTCGTTATCTTGTATCTCTCTGCTTCCCTTTGGCATATCTGATAAAACACTATTCAATTTATTTATACTTGATTTATATTGATCAATATACTCTATTCTACCTTTTATCCACTCTTGTGTATGTCTATAACCTTTTAAATCTTCTCTGTTCATTAGTACCTCCATATTTTATCTATATATATAATTTTTATATACTGTTTTATATAATTGTAGACTCGTATCTATTTTCACAACTTTTATGTATTTATTTCCTAGCCACCTATTTAGAATATAAGTTGTATATCCATCAAGTAATAAATTTTCGTTATTTATTACAACTTTATCTAAAGTCTGCCCTGTAATTTGAAAAAAAAGTTGCTTTGCATACTAATTTTTTGTATTTGGAATCTTGTATTCTTTTGGAATCTTTATATTTCTTATATTTTCATATCCAAATAATCTCATAATAAAATCTAACATTTCCTTTATCTCCTTTAGTATTCTTCTATTTTAATCTTTACTTTTTTGGTGTACTAGCATATTTTTTTTACTACTGTTATTTCAGTAATTTGCGTATCGTCTTTATATGCAAACTTATTTAATGCATCTAAAACAACTTTTGTAATGTTGTCTATATCCGGCTTTTTCGTTGGACTTATTTTATTTTCCAACATTCCCGCTTCTTTCTTTTTACTTGTACTTTTAGGAATATCAAAATACGCAATTATGCTTATTTTTACTCTTCCTTCAACTGGTGTATAATCTTGATATTTTTGTGTAAAATAAAATCTTGTTAAATATTCGTAATTTTTCGTTTTTGTAGGTGTATATACTTTTCCGCTTCTAGCATTTAACCTTGGTCTGGCTTTTCCAGTAATTTCTCCTGGTACTTCAAATTCATATATCATAAGTTCATTCCTCTAATCTTCTAAATAATTATTATCTAAACCGACATAACCAAAATCTAGCAGTATTATGAAAAATATCCATAAAAACCAAAATATTATTTTTGTTGTGTTCATTTCTGCCTTTTTTTTCTTCGATTATTTTCTCTATTTTCTTATTATAAAAAAAAACTGATTGTTTGTTATTGTGTTATTGGTTATATATGTAGATAATGTACCTTCAAATTCAAAAGGTATAATATAATATACATATCTAGTTGTTGAATCTGTTTGTATTGTTGTAAGGTACTCAGTGTTATTAAAATTAATTGTGCCATAATCGAATTCCACATTTAAAAATATAAATTTTTCCGTTTTCCACTCTTCTTGTCCTGCATAGTCCCATGTCCAATATTCCTCTGTTGTATAATATGTTTCTGTTGTACCATCTGATTTTGTTCTAGTATGTGCAACTTGTTTTGTATGTTTAGTATATTTTTCTTTTACCTTTTTTATTTTAAAATATTTTCCTTCAATATCTTCAATTGAAACTCCTTCTACTGCTTGTACTTTTCCATGTGCTAAAACATATCCAATATTTGTTTTTATTGCATGTTTAAACATTTCCTCATCATTATTAATCTTTAATGATTTAAAATATTTTTCATTGCTTTCATTAGTTTTATTTTCAATAACACTTGAAATGCAAAATCCTAACCCCACTAAAATTAGTGTTATAGCTATGCTAACCAGTATTTCCCTTTTAGTTATAGTAAAATCTGAAACCTCCATATCATACCTCTATTCTTCAAATAAGTTTTTAGGTGAATCTTCTGATGTATTATATTTTAAATATGTATTATCTAATTTTTCATATCCCATAATTTCTAGAATTATATTATTAGGAAATGCTTTTATGTACTTGTTATATTGTTTTATTTGAATATTGTAATTATTTCTGTGCTCTGCAATTAAATTTTCTGTTACTGCTAATTCTGTCATTAATGTTTTATAATTTTCATTGCTTTTCAATTCTGGATATTGCTCTGCAACTGCATTAATTAATATTTCCGCTTCTTCAACTTGTCCATTACTAGCTTTACTTCTTGCTTCAATAATCTTTTCCATTGTTTCTTGCTCGTATTTATTATAGCTTTCTACTGCATCTACTAAATTACAAATTAGATCTTCTCTTCTTTTCTCCTGAATATTAATACTAGATCTGCTTTCTTTTATTTGTTCTTCAAGATTAATTGCACTATTATTTGTTCCTGCAAATATTCCTACAAACATTAAAATTACACCTAAAATTATTCCACTTACAATTAAAAATTTCTTCATCTCTATTCTTCCTCCATTCTAAATCTATTCCATTCAGCTTGCATACCTTTTGAATTTATAAACACCATTGCTTTTTTATGCTCGGCTTTTATTGTTAAATATTCCATTCTGTGTTTTTTATATTCTTCAAACTCTTTCTTCTATTTCTATTTCGTGTAACCTGTTTTCTATTCTTTTAATTTTCGCTTCATTACCATCAAAAGCTCGTAAATCATCTAGTTCTCTTTCAAGCTCATATTTCTTTTCATCTCTATTCTTAGTCATTTTGTTTCACCTCTCTTTCTTTTAGCGCTTCATTCTCTTTTTGCAATCCTTCAATCACATTTATAATTACTTCCATTTCATATATTTTTTCATCTATGTTGATTCTACCTAAGCCAATTTTTTTCTCATATTTGTATAAATCTAATTTACTTTTATAATCTTCAACCACTTTCTTTTCTTCCTCGTTCATAACTCACTCCTCGCTTTCTAGCAGCTCTTGTAAAATATTCTTTTGTTTATTCAGATATATTACTACCTTTTCATTTTCTTCATATTTTATTTTTTCGCCTATCTCTTCTATCTTGTTTTTTACTTTTTGTTAAGAAATATAAGTATTGTCTAAATCTACTCCTGCTATGACATCTGATAATGCTTTATTATATTTATATTTTAATTCTTCATTCTCTTCTTTTAATTTTGCATTTTCAATTATTAGTTCATTACATTTTGTAACTGCATTTTCTTTTCTGTCTAATTGTTCATTTCTTACTAGGTGTATTTCATGTTCTGCTTTATACATGTTTTTATATCTTTTTACCTCTTTTTAATACTCTTTTATAATCTGATAAAATTACTTTGCCCGCCTCTTGTAATATACTTGTTACATAATTTCTTCGTTCAGCCGTTTCTAATATGAATTTCGCTTCTTCTAGTGTTAAATCTAAAATATCTGTTTTGCAATTTAAGTATCTTGTATATTTTTTCTTCAATTATATCTTCTATACTATTTTTTTTTCACTTAAAACACCTCCTAATTCTTGCTTTAAAGCTTTAATATGTTTCTTACAATAATCTTTATTATTTATTTTTGTTGCACACTTAATACATAATTTTTTATCACAAGTAACTCTTTTTTACTTTCCCTCGTCCTTCTAAAAATATTATATCCTATATCATAATCGCATAATATTGTGGCTTCTCTTTTGTGACATTCTTCACATATTATTTGAGGTAATTGTACTATATCAGCTGTTTTCACTATGTATCACTCCTCTCTAACTTTTCTATATTGCACTCTTCCACAGTAGCATAATAAACATTATCATCTAATATCATTCTTAAAAGCCCATCTAAATCATCAACTATTAAGCCTTTTCTATTACCTATTACTTTTTTTTTCTTACTTCTGTTGCCGGTATAGGTTCCGGCATTATCCTTTTGCGTCTATTTCTCTAGCTGTTTGTTCTATTTGCTTTTTATGGTCATAACTCCAACATACGATTGGCATTTGTTTTTCTATAGATAATTTAATTGCTTTTATTGTTTTTCCATTCCCTCTACCACCATAATATATTTTCATATTTTATTTACTCCTTTCCAGTTCTTCTAAAATTTTATCAATAGCATAGCAATAAGGATAATTTCTATTGCCCATGCCTTTTAAAATATTTGACCAATCTTTTAATAAATTTTTATTATATTCTAAATCATCATTGTATTGTTTATGTTCTATATAATATTTGTACCAATATTCGCTTTTTTTCTGTTGAAGTCATTGTTTTATCTAATATTTCAGTTATAGCTTCTTTTAACTTTCTATTTTCATTATCTAGTTCATGATTTGTTGTCATAACCCAACAATTTTGTAAAGTATTTTTGTTTCTTTAGATATTTCCTCTTTACTCATATCTTATTTACTCCTTTACTACTAAATTTGCTTTGAATAAATCGTATAATTTATCTACTATTTTTTCTGGAATATAATGACTATCACTTTCTATATGTATTTCATTATGATTATTATTACATGGCAATAAATCTATGTATATTTTTGATTCGACTCCATGTTGCTTTGTTTTATATTCAAATTTTTCTCTTGTTCCATATTTAAACCCAAACTTTTCAAGTTCTTCCAGGTCTACATCATCACGAATTTAAGCATATCTAATTTTTCCTCTCTTTTTTAGTATTCTTTCTTTCGCATTGTACCAGCTATCATTTATTTCAAATGTACTATTTTTTTCGATATGTTCTATTATTTTGAATAGTAAGCATGTATTTTCTTTCAAATCATCTATAGAATTATAAGCCTCTAATGGTGGATCTACTCTCTTTCCATTTTTACTTATTTTAAATATCAATATTGGTTGAAACAACCCACTTCCAATCATATTGCTTGGATATAACATTTGTAGTAATATTCTCCATTCTTCATTTATCACATCATTTATATTTTTACTTACTATTTTTCTTACTATCTCTTCTGTAAAATCATAATATCTGTATTTTCCACTTTCAATTAACCTTTTATCATCTTCTTTATAATTTAACATATCTATTCTCCTCCTAATAATTGACTCTAATTATGTAACTATTATTCTCTGGCATATAATCTATACTTAGTCTTAAATTTTGCATTTTATCTATTCCATATCTTTGTATTTGCATTCCACCTCTTAAATTTCCTATATGATTAGTTAATGCAAACTTAAGTATGTTTTCTAATTGCTCAATATATTTTTTATCTGCTTTTTGTTCTTCTAATTCTGTTTTTAACCTGTTATTCTTATTTCTTAATCTACTATTAGATAATTGATAAGTTTGTAATTCTTCCTGTAAATTTTCTATTTTCTTATTTAACTTTTTTACTTTTCCTTTAACACTCATAATTTTCTCCCTTAAAATTATTTTTTGCTATTGTTCACTCCAGTCCTAATTCTTCTAAGGTGTATTCTCTGTTTGGCTCCATTCCCTTATACATAGAATTTTCTTCAAAAGAAGGAAGATATGCAGCATTACCATTTTTTAGGCATATTTTTTATATAACATAGACTAGAATGTTCACTTCTTTTCATAATACTCTTAACTTTATGTCTAAAAGGTTTAATCACTCTTGCTAAGTATTTCTTTTCTGTTCCATCTAGTATTTCTTTTCTCTCAAATACTGTTTCATATTTGACTGGCCTTTCTACCTTGATTATGTCGTGTTCTTTCAATCCACCCGCATCTTTCAAATCTTCTGTGTAATAAGTTAACGGAGATGCTCTTTTGACATTATGTAAATATTTTCCTACTAATGTTCGTTTTTCCCCGTTCCTCTTCGTAACTATATCTCCATTTTTTAAGTCTAATTTGTTAAAATTTGATTCTTTTTGTTTCATAGGGTTCTAGCATATCGTCTGACCAATACCATTCCATATTGTCTATATCTAGATTATAGTTTCCTCCAGTAGAAATTCTTTGTATTTCTGCAATTTTACCTTTGTATTTTTCCATATTTAATACTGGCGTTATCTTATACGATTTAGTTTTGCTAAAATCTTTTCTTATCTTTACTTTATCTCCAACCTTAAATTCCATATTATTTTTTCTCCCTCGATTAGTTCTATATCCTTAATTAACTTTGTTCCAAAGTCTTTATAATTTTCATATCCACCTTTACGTCCAGATATTATCCATAGTTCTTTGTACATATTGCTTTTCAACTTCTCTACTAACTCTTTATCTGTTATATAACAGTAATATGTGTCTTTTTCTATATTGTAATTTGTTACTATTCCATTTTGTGTTGGTGTATTTGTTAAGTACTCAACCTCAACTTTGTAATATGTCTTCAACCAATCTTGTTCCTGTGTTACAGCTGTAATTCTTGCTTTATCTTTATCATTGCTTTCAGCATAATTTATATATCCATGTAATTTTCCAATTCCAATTGGCATTATAAGTACTGTAAGCCAACATACTAACGATAACACAAACATCAATCCTTCGTGTTCATAACTGTCTTCTGATACCACACCAAATATTATTCCTAATACTATTAATATAATTTCTAATACAATTGTTAATATAATCATTTATTTTTTCCTCCTGCTTTATAGTAATCAGCCTCGAACTGTTGACTTGTTAATATTCCCAACAACTCATTTCGCCGTTTTTTATATCTGTTATTATTTCTTCATATTTTACATCTGATGTGTCCTCATCTACTCCTATGAAAAAATACTTCTTTACTATCACTAGTTTTAAGTTTTAATATGTCTTTATTTTTATTAGTTCCATTAGTTGGTTGCTGTGTTTTTCAATATATTCTTCAGCATAATACTTCCAGAACTTCATTCCTTGAGTTCTACTTTGCATGCCCATTGACTTTTTCTATTATTGTTATACCCTTTAAATATTCCAATTTTTCCGTCTTTTGTCCTGACATACTCTCCTATTATTAAATCTCTATCCAAATTTTTCATTTCCCTAGTTGCCCTTAATTCGTCATCGTCCAAATCAAACGCCATAATTTTTATCCTCCTAATTAGCTTCTTCAAGATCAATTTGTTCTGCTTTTTTCAAATATGCAATATATTTTCTCTTTTGTTTATTTAATTGTGTAGTTCTCGATTTGCAGTCATTTAGACTATGCTTGACTTGTTCAATCTCCTCTTCCCTTTGCTGTTTAGACATGCTTCTATATTCTTTTGCCAGCCTATAACCGCTTCTCTGGTCTGCTATATAAAACAACCCTGTGTTTCTTTAATTCACTTATTTTACTTCTAACTTTTCTATCACTTAGACCTGTTAGTTCACTTAATTCTTGTCTTGTTATGTATTTCTCTGTTGATAAATATTTTTCTATTTCGTTTTTAGTTTTCATACGTTTCTCCTATTTTTCATCTTCAAATTCTTTTAAAACCTTATTTAAACATTTTGAGCATACTGCAATGTAAAATATCTTGTTTCTCTTCGAAAGAGTTTTAGGAATCATTAACAATCCACCTCTATTGTTTTCCCATTTCTTTTCTACTTTTATTTCACAGCCACAATTGTCACATATGTAACACTCATATAATTTTTTTTTCCTAGGTGTATTCGTTAGATGTTTCGCTATTCCTGAACCTTCCGAATACTTTACTTTTTTTTTCTGGTTTCTCTCTCTCAAATTAGCTCATTAATTCTGTTTATTATTTTCATCAGTTACCACCTCTTTTTTGTTTGCATATAGATCTTCTTGAAAGCTTTTAATGCAGTAATTTAAAAATTTATATGTGTCTTGTGGTTCTACATACATTCTTGCTTTTAAAAACCTAAACATAAATCTTTGCCTGGTTAATTGATTTAAACAAATCTTGTACGGACTAAAATATAATTCTTTAACTATCCAATATTGAATTTTTAATTCCAATAATTGTTCCTCCGACATGTATTCCAAAATAACTGGATCGTCTATATAGAGTTCTAACTTTTTCAATATTGTAATAATAGCCTTCTTGTCCGCTTCTCCAATGTTTTTGAATTGCGAGCCCTTATTATATATAATATATATAAAATATAAGTTTAGTTTAGTAATAATGTTGCCCTCGGTCTTTACTGTTGCTTGTACTTCTGCATTGCCCTCTGCATATACTTTTGCATTTACTTCTGCTTGTCCCAAAATACTGTTTTTTTTCTTCATAAAGCCTAATAATTGAATATTTCGGGGCTTTATTTTGATTGCTACCTTTTTATAAATTATGTATTTTTTAGTAATTAACTCGTTTCGAGCCGTTTGTAATTCTTTTTGAGTCAAATGGAGCTTACTCATAATTGTAGTATTAGCAGCAGTAAATTCATTAACCCAGTCAGTCTTATATGCTATATGCAATAAAAAGTTATACATTGATATAGCATTCGATGATAACGGTTTGAAATCTACTAAAGAATAGAACGCATCGAGCTGTTTTGTATATTCTATTGTTATTTTCTGTTGTTCCTCAAACATTTTTTCTCCTCTCTTGACTTCTTCACTAAAAATTTGTATAATAAATGAGAATTTGCTTACAAATTCAATTGTTATGAGTTAGTATTTGATTCCAGTCTCTGCTAACTCTTTTATTTTTTCTCTAAATTCATGTAGCGATTTATGACTATTATCCTTACACTCATCTAATATTTTTAGGAAAGAAGCTTGTTTTCTATCTATTCTTTGATATTGCTCTTTTATTAAATATTCTCTGTTTTCAATATCCAATTGAAAATTTTTACATTGTCTTGCCAAATCAACGCTTCTTCTTTCGTATAGGTCTTTCTCATTTTTTCTCACTATAAAATCCCCCTTACTAATTTATTTGCCTTTCTCATTACAAACTTGTAAATACTGAATCCACTTAATCTATAAATTACTATTTGTAATATTAGTAAAAACAATATAAATCTTATTATTTTTACTACAAAATATAAAATGAAAAATGCTACCTCAAATAAACTATACATATTTATCATCTCCTTTCATATTTAAACTAATAATGTTATCTAAATCCGTTAGGTCTTTCCCTTCATTCTTTTCTAAAAAAAAATTCGTTAAAGCTGTTTTTCTTACTTTATAGCTTCCAAGTTTTAAAGCTGGTAGCAAACCTCTTTTAATTAATTCATATACATAATTTGAATTTGTTTTTAATAATTTAGCTGTTTCTGCTACTGTATATAAAACATCTTCCATCTTCTCATCTCTTTCCTTCTTGTACCTTGTCGCAATTATTTTGTTGAAGTTTTTTCAACTTCTTGTGTAAAAAAAATATTCCATGCTTCTACCGGAGAACTTATATCTAGCAATTTTGTTGCCTTACTTATTTCATTACTTGAAAAGTCCGATTGATTATTTAATTTACTACTCAACGTATTTGGAGCTATCCCTAGTGCGTCTGCAAATTCATTCTGAGTATTAAAGACTTCTTTTATCTTTCCTTTTAGTTTGTCAAAATTATACTTAACCATTTTTTCCTCCTTTCTTGTTGAAGTTTTTTCAACTTCTGTGATTATATTATCAAAAACAAAAAAATATGTCAATACTTTTTTTTTGATTTTTTTCAACTTTTTATATTTTTTATAAATATATATTGATTTTTTTTCAATTTTTCTTTATAATCTATGTAATGGAGGTATAATATGCAAATTGTAGAAACTTTTCAAAATAGGTTAAAAGAAGCAATGAGACTTAGAGACATAAAGCAAGTAGACTTGGTTGAAAAAACTGGTTTAGATAAAACTTTAATTAATAAATATCTATCTGGTATATCAAATGCCCGCCAACAGAAACTAACATTACTTGCAGATGCATTAAATGTTAATGAGGTTTGGCTAATGGGATATGATGTCCCTATTCAACGAGATTTGACTGTTGGTACTACTCTTTCAACTCGATCAGCCGTAGTCTTTGTTTATGGTATAATTCCTGCTGGAATACCAATGGAATGTATTGAAGATGTTATCGATACAGAAGAAATATCAACAGATATGTTGAAAGGTGGCAAGCAATACTTTGGTCTTAAAATAAAAGGTAATAGTATGTCCCCAGAATATTTAGATGGTGATACAATAATACTAGAAAAAGTAGATGATTGCGAAAGTGGTCAAGATTGTGTTGTAATGGTCAATGGTAATGATGGTACTTTTAAACGTGTTTTCAAAAATGAAACTGGCATTATCTTGCAACCATTAAACCCAGAATTTCAGCCTTTAATTTACACCAATGAGCAGATTAAATCACTACCTGTTAGAGTTATCGGTAAAGTGGTAGAATTAAGAAGAAAAAGAAATAGTATTGGAGATAAAATATGAACGAAGAAAAAAGAACAAAATAATGGATCTAAGAAAAAAAATTAGTAAAGAACAAATTAAAACTATAGTAATCGCAGTTTTAGCAGTTACATTGTTAGGCTTTGTTTCCTCTGATAATACACAAGAACTATCAAATAAAATAGAAAATTTAACAGATTCAAACAATAATTTATCCTCTAAGATAGTTGAATTAAACGAAGTATTAGATCAAAAGAACAAAGAAATTCAGAATTTAGAAAATGCACAAAATGAAATTGCAGCTAATAATCAAATTTCACAAGATACTTCTTCATCAAATACTTTAGTAGCAGATAGCTCCGCTTCTCAATCAACTTCAAATAATATCAATGATGAGAACAAGCAATTTGTATGGGTTGGAAATTCTGGAACAAAATATCATAATCAGGGGTGTAGAACTCTAAAAGGCAATGGTCATCAAATAACCTTAGAAAAAGCATTGTCTGAAGGTAGACAACCTTGTAAGGTATGCTATTAATAAAAAAAAGAAGAGAAATATGTTACTAGTTTGCGACAAGGTACATATTTCTCACGAATAGACACTGAAGTGACTACATTTGTATTATATTATAAATGTACCTCTCTTTCAAGTGTTTATTAAAAATATTTGGAAGAGAGGTTTTTATTATGTCAAAAGTTGTAGTAAGAAAAAGAGGAAAAAGCTGGGAATACAGAATAGAACTTGCAAAAGTAAAAGGAAAAAGGAATCAAAAATCCAAAAGTGGTTTTAAGACACAAAAAGAAGCTTTAATTGCTGGTAATGAAGCTTTAAATGTTTATAATAGTTCTGGTCAATTTTTTAGTCCAAAAGAAATAAGTTTTTCAGACTATTTGGACTTATGGCTAGAACAATATTGTAAAGTCCACTTATTGCAAAGTTCTTATGAAACATATGAAAAGAAAATAAACAGTTACATTAGACCGGTACTTGGTCAATATAAATTAAATAGTATAAATGCTAGCACCATAAAAGAATTTCTTAATGAAAAGTTTAATGAAGGCTTTAGTTCTAATACTCTTGCTGTAATAAAAGGAATTTTAGTAAGTTCATTTAATTATGCTGAAGTAACATTACAATTCATAAAATCCAATCCAGCATCACACATAACATTGCAATCAAATAGAGCTACCCCAGAAACGCCATCAAGAAAAAAAGAAAGAATAGCCTTATCTAATCAATTTATAAAGAAATTGTTTGAAAGATTCCCATATGGTCATCCCGCATATATTGAGTTACTGTTAGGATACTCTTGTGGTCTAAGGCTTGGAGAAGCATTCGCTATTGATTTAGAAAAAGACTTAGATTTAGAAAATGGTTATTTGTATGTCAATCATCAAGTACAGATGTTAAATGATTGTTGGACTCTTGTTGAACCTAAATACCAATCCTATAGAAAAATTAAACTGGATGCTTTTACTAATAATATGCTTAAAGAATATACAAAGAAACATTTTGATTCAATCCCTTACTATGGAAAATACTATAAACAGTTGTTGATTAATGAAAAGCATCAGTTAAATTATGATGTTGGTTTGCCAATTCATCTATTATCTGTTAGAGATGATGGTTCATATATTCAACCTCGAATAATTCAAAATGTTGGAAGAGTTGTTCATTATACTCTATATAATCAAAACGATAACATTCCAGAAGATGAATTTAAAAAATTTGACTTTCACTGTTTAAGGCATACTCATGCTACTAGATTATTAGAAGCAGGAGCTAATCCTAAAGATGTTCAAGTCAGATTAGGTCATAAAAATATTGAAACCACATTACAAGTTTATACAC
>VOFC01006725.1_pt1 | contig 48246 bp, 104 predicted proteins | sample 5384161 | NCBI WGS metagenome assembly VOFC01 (sample SAMN12384722, study PRJNA508395) | human gut metagenome | isolation source: healthy gut B | host: Homo sapiens | reverse complement strand
ATGCCTATCATTATTCGACAATCACCATAAAATAAGACTTTATAGATGTTACGTTTACAATAAATTTATATTTTACTAATTATTTACTAAATATAATGTCTTGAATGAATACAAAAGGGTACCAAATGGCGAAGAAACCAAGAGGTACTCTTTTTTTTCTACATTATCTTTAATTTTTATATATAATAAACCTTGCCAGTGAGGTGAAAAAAAGATGAATTACATATGCGAATCTTGCGGTAGTTATTTGAAATATTATGATAAAGTTTCAAGAATGATACGGACGAAAAATCGTAAAGCGTCTATCATTACTGTAAAAAGATTCAAATGTCCAGTTTGTAATTGTATACATAGAAATCTTCCAAATAATATTTTTCCTTATAAACAATACGACGCGAGAATAATAACAGGAGTTATAGAAGGTAAAATAACAAGCGATATGATAGATTATGAGGATTATCCTTGCGAGATGACTATGACTAGATGGAGAACAGCAATTTACAATCTCTCTTATGAGAAAACCCTGAATAAAAATGTAGTTATATGAAAGGAGATTTATATCATGGAGAGAAAAAGGAAACAACATAGCAGAGGATACATTCTTATACTGGATGGATGTAGAACGATATATGGCAGAATTCAAAGAAGGAAATTTTAATAATTATGAAGAATGTCAAACAGTTTTACGACATCTTGCTTTAAGAGAGATGAATTTAGTTATAGAGAAAAAAACAATAACTCTCAAGTAACATCTATCGAAATACCAGCATTTTTAGTAAAGCGTTAAAACAAAGGGCAGTCTGTGGAAACATGGACTGTCTTTTTTTTGTGAGTGTTCCACCGAGGTTGTTTTTACTATTGTGTAATTCTAACCTAGAATAGAATCACCGGCGGTAATAAACACAAAGGAGATTTATATGGGAACAACATTAAGAGCTGAATTATCAGAAAAGAATCCATATTGGATAGAAAAACATAGATATTACGAATTAAAACATTTTTTTGCTTGCAATACCCTATATGGAAGAAAGCATACACTGCATTGGACGGAACTAACACAAAAACTATGAATTTGGCGATGAGAGTTATAACCAATAATATTGATGACCCAACATCAAGATATGCAATAGCCAGAGCATATTATGCAGACCGTATGAACATGCTTGAAAGAGTTGCTAATTTCACAAATCCAGAATTGGCAAAGTATCTACTAAAGGGAATTACAGAAGGCTGGTCTTATGATATTTTGAAAGCTAGATTAAATATTCCGTGTTGCAAAGATATTTACTATGACTTGTACAGACGATTTTTCTGGTTGCTGGATAAAGAGCGAGGATAGTCCGCAACAAATGCATTGTCCTTTATGAAGGAATGAATTCGTAAAGGAGGTAACGAGGATGAGCTATATCAAACGATTATTTGTAGATAGGATCATAGACTTATATGACAATGGTGAGAAACCTGAGCACATAGCTAAGATACTATCTATATCAGAAGAAGATGTGCGAGTTATTACAGATGAATTTGAACTATAACGAAATGAAAGAGTCCTAACAAGGGCTCTTTTTTTTTTATTCGCAACAAATACATAGTACTTTATGAAAGAACATATTTTAGGAGGATTGTAATATGAAACAGAAAATCAACATTAAAAAATTATTGAAGAGCATTCTGATACTATTGTGGTTGGAGTTTCCGGCGTATCAATAATTGTGGCTTATGCATTGGGTCATAAGATTGGACGGGGCGTTGGCGAAGCAGATTGCAATCGTTTATGGAATGAGATTTGTGATGCAGCTGGTGTTGATAGAATGATGCTTTACAATGCAATAACTGAAAAATGGACAAAAATTTAGTAACGAAGAGGAGTCCTAACAAGGGCTCTTTCTTTTTATCCTAGATTAGAAACAGTACGTAGGTTACTGGAAATCATACTATATTGATATTTGAAAAATTGCCCGGTGGGAAAATTCCGGAAAATGTTTTCAGAAAGGAGGAGCATATGCCATTAATTTGGTTACTGGTAGGTATTCTTATAGGATTACTCGTATCAAGATTTATATTTAATGATAAGCCAATAGGTTCGCTTAGGGTTGACCAATCTGACCCAGATAGCGAGCCTTATTTATTTCTTGAATTAGATCAAGGCGGTATGAATGACATCTATAAGAAGCAGTCCGTACGTTTACGTGTGAAAAAATTAAAAATTACATTTCGCACAAATAACACTTTCTATTATGAAAGAAATTATTAAAGGAGGTTTCACAAAATGAGCGAACCAAATATTAAAGATTTATTGAACGAGGAAATTGCAACGGAGATTCAGAACTTATCTGAACTCAAAGCAGGTTCTGACGAAAAATCGAGTGCTATTGATGATTTGGCAAAGCTGTACAAGCTGAGAATCGAGGAGAACAAGAGCGAATGGGATGCGGATGAGAAGTATTACCGTCGTGTGATGGAAGGAGAAGCCAACACTAAAGACGATGAACTGAAACAGAAGCAGCTTGAAGAGCAGGTTAAGGAGCGATATTTCAGAGTAGGTGTAGCAGCGGCAGAATTAATGGTACCATTGATATTCTATGGAATTTGGATGAGGAAAGGATTTAAGTTTGAAGAAACAGGCACATATACCTCAAAGACATTTACAGGTTTGATCAATCGTTTTAAACCAACAAAGAAATAATGATTTTATGGCAAGGGGACGTGTATAATGCATGTCCTCTTATTTTTTACTACGCAACTACAGCATTTCCTCTTATGAGAAAAAATAGAAAAGGAGGCAAAATTAGATGAACAAAATCTATGTGGAGGTACCAATTACTACAAATCAGACTACATTAAGTATTCCTTGTGGTGATGATGAAAGCTTATGGCATTTTACCGTCATATTCAATGAGAACGAATATTTGCATAAGAGATTGGTTACCGTTATGGACAACTTTGATGATGGAGAGAATCCAGCGGTTCAAAGTATGTTAGTAACGAATGAAAACAATCGTACGGCAACATTTGAGTACCATATGGATAAGGACGTAAAGGCTGATGTCAAACTGTCAGTTTATTATTGCAAGGAATGCAGAATAATTACTGCTGAGTGGTAATTATGCCTATAGGAGATGTGAAACTATATACGCATCTCCTTTTCTTTTTACGTGAAAAATACATTGCGCTTTATGAGAGAATAAAGCTTTATCTCTTGAACAGATTAACGCCAGCTTGTATACTAGACATACGAGTATGCGAGCGGGTCAATTTTGAAAGGAGATATTTAGCATGAGTATTTTTAATGAAAAACAGAGAAAGGCAATGACAGACGGAGAATATATCTGCTCTGAGTGCGGAGGATTAATGGAATTTGAAGACGAATGGGAAGACACATTAGTGTGTCCTCATTGTGGTCACAGCATTGATTTAGAGGAATATGGCTGTGAAGGAGATGAAAAGAATACGAGAATTTATATCCGACTAGAGAGGAAGTTCTGGGTATTGCCGCGGATGAGTCCGAAGAAGAAAATTAAAAACGCAATAAGCTAGAGGAGAGGGTCTTAGAGAAATCTAAGGCTCTTTTCTTTTTACGGAGAATAGATATGAGATACCATTATAAAAAACCAGATATTTATCTTTCTATGTATGGAAAAAATTGTATATATGCAATCATCCGGTGTATGACAGATGTACATTATTTACAATTGGTGATAAAGGTTTGGCAGTTATTCAGCAAAGATTTAATCCAGATACAAAAGACACATACTGGACAGAGGTTGATTCATGGTTGACAGATTCTTTATATTTGCATCCTAAGTTCAAAAAATTTTTTGATGAACGAGCAGGAGAGTGTACGGATGGATTGTATCCAACGGTCAGCATTAGACAAATTATGTGGGCGTTGAAAATGAAACCGATACAGAGGCAAAAGATGGGAAACATGCTTTGACAGACGTAATATTTAGCGAATTTTACAGTTCCTTTTATGAGAAACTAAAGCTTTAAAAGGAGTAAAAGGAGCATGGACGAAATGAAAATAGTATCTAAATTTACAAGAGGAATTATTTCAAAAGCATTAAAAATGGTGATACATAAAAAAAACCGGATACGATATTGATATTCAGTTAAATGAGGTCACTACAACTATTGCAGACGGAAAGACACATCTTCATGTCGATGTAGATGCTGAAATCGGAAAGGACGAGCTTATAAACATACTGAAAAGTATTGGTTTGAACTGACGATTAGGGTCGCTTATGGCGGCTCTTTTCTTTTTACTTCGCAAAATTTACAAAGCATATTATGAGAGGAATAGTAGCTCAGTTGGTAGAGCACTGGTCAATATACCGTACCAGGGGTCAATGGTTCGAATCCATTCTATTTCTCTTTTATTTTTCTGGAAAGGAGAGTTCATATGTCTATTGAGCAGCTTGAACTGATATTAAGTGACACATATCAGATGGATGTATCATTTCCGACGATATTCGGACATCGCAAGGAATTTATGCAATCGAGCTATTCCATATGGTCAGTAAACGAATTACTGGAATATGTATCTTACGAATTATATCCAAAAGACAATGCGTCAATAGCAGAAATTGAAGAAATCGTTGGATGTTTCAAATGTATGATGAGTAAATATTATCATATGAGACAAGACACACAACTAATGTTTTCAATAGCAATAAATCTGGCAGATAATGTGCTGGATATTTTACGAGCTATGGAATAAAGAAAGGAGACAACCATTATGAAACCAAAAATCAATCAACTCATTAACAAATCAGTTATACAACTGAAAAGAGGCTCACCAACAATTTTAACCTGTCTTGGAGTTGCTGGACTTGTTGCAACTACTGTATCTGCCGTTATAGCAACACCAAAAGCAATAGAAAAGATTAAAAAAGACAGTTTAATTAATCACAATGGAGACCCATGTGGATATAGCAAGACAGAAGCTATTAAATCTGCATGGGTTTATTATATTCCGTCAACAATTATGGGGGTCTCAACAATCATTTGTATTGTTGGTGCAAATGTATTAAACCGACATCAACAGGCATCTTTATCAAGTGCATATGCGCTGATTAACAAATCTTACAATGAGTATAAAGAAAAAAACTCAAGGAATTGTATGGAGAGGAAGCACATCAGAAAATAATTGACTCTATTGCAGCCGAAAAAGCTGAAGATGTGTATATATCTTCTGGTAACTTTTTGGTACATCGTCATTATCGTTTGGCGAGCGTAACCCAGAGGATATTAGATTATTTTATGATACTTTTTCAAAAAAGATATTTTGAAAGCACCGTACCGCAAGTGTTAGAAGCAGAGTATCACTTAAATCGAAACTGGCATTTAGGAGGCGATATCTGTGTAAATGATTTTTACGATTTTTTAGGAATAGAGCACATTGATTGCGGGGATGAACTCGGTTGGTATTGGTCAGACGGAATAGACTGGATTGACTTTAATCATCATAAAACAGTTTTAGATGACGGACTTGAAGTGTATGTTATTGACATGGCATTTTCGCCTAGTATTAACGATGACCCATTCGCATAAATTACAGCCACTATTATGGAAAGGAGGCAACGGGCTATGAATAGTAAAATTATTAGAATCATTGGTCTTGCTGCAACAGTAATCGGATTAGGAGCGAATCTTATTAACGATTGGGCTGATGAGCAGAAGATGAATGAGCAGATTGATAAGAAAGTTAATGAGGCTCTTGCTAAAAGAGATGTAGATGCGAAGGAGTCCTAAAACAAGGACTCTTTTGTTTTATGGAGGTTAAGTATGTCATCAATAGATACAGCTATTGAAATTACTGAATATTGTCTAAAAGCAATCAAGAAAAAATAGAGTTGATTGGTATAGCGATAGTTTTATCAGTAATAGCTACTCTATATGGGCGGCAAAAGAGTTGTTGACACGATTGAAAAACAACAGGGATATTCCGCCATTGATAACTCTTGAAAATTTTGAAGAGTTAATGGATGAGTACGCCTGCAAAAACATCAACAACAGTTTTTTTTTTTTCGTTGCTAAAGATATGACACGATGGATCATTGATTTATTAATCGCATAAAGCGATATTTTGAAAGGAGATTAACATTATGTGTAAAGAGAAATGACATTAGGAGAAGAAATTATTGGATTATCAACAAGAGGGATTGACACACCTACAGTAGAAAGAATGTACAGAAAGTATATTGAAATGACTGCTGATAAAGAGCTTGCAATTAAAGAATTTATTAATTCATTATTCGGAGTACCTGCAAAGTCCGACTTAAAAAGATGCTGAGGTAGGAGATAAGACAACAATTAAATTGGATGGATTGGGAGAATTTGCAGCAACAGTACACAAGGTTACGGACGATAAGGTTATGCTTATTTTCGATGATTATGTAGCTGAGAGACCTATGAATGAGTCAGACACAAATAAGGGCGGATTTGAATACTCTGATTTGAATGAATGGTTACATACAGAGTTCGTAAAGGCAATACCTTATTCAATTAGAGCAAGACTTACTGATGTAACTATTCCGACAGTAGGTGAGATGTTTGGCTGGGACGACGAGTGGAATAGAAACTACTTTGAGGCTGATAATGACAAACAGCTTCCACTTATGAAGCAGAGACGCAATCGAGTTGCTTATTATAACAATGAGTGTGAGTGCGGATGGCTCCGTAATGCTACCAAGAAAGAATTTTCTGCGGCTTCTTTCGCTGTTGTGACCAACCGTGGCGGTACGGACTTCAACGTCGCTTCGGTCTCTCGTGGGGTTCGTCCGGAAATCTGGTTGGTTAAGTAAAAATCTCCGCCCCTTGTGGGCGGGTAATCTATAGGAAAGGAAGTAAAAAAATGCATAAACCCAATATTAAAGCGGCATATAATGCAGTGAAAAAATCAACCATAAAACACAGTCCGGAAATATTGACCGGAATAGGTATTGCCGGAATGGTAACAACAACTGTGATGGCTGTAAGAGCAACACCGAAGGCACTAAGATTAATTGATAATGCTGAGATTAAAAAAGCTAATGAAACAAATACACCATATGAGGAACCTAATCTCAGCAAGACTGAAATTATAAAAGTTACATGGAAATGTTATATTCCAGTAGCTATAACAGGCGGTTTATCTATTGCTTGTCTGATTGGAGCAAGTTCAGTAAATGCTAGAAGAAACGCCGCACTGGCTACGGCATATTCTATAGCTGAAACATCACTCAAGGAATATCAGAACAAAGTTGTTGAAACGATTGGAGAAAAAAAAGAGCAGACTATCAGAGATGCCGTTGCAAAAGAGAAAATCGATGCACATCCGGCAAAAAAGAAAGCGAAATTATATTTGTCGGGGATGGCGAGACTCTTTGCTACGATGTATTATCCGGACGCTATTTCAAATCAAAAATTGACAAGATTAAAAAAGCTGAGAATGACTTGAATAGAAGAATGCGAGATGAAATGTATATTTCTCTTAATGAATTCTATTACGAGATTGGTTTACCATCTATTAAAATCGGCGAAGATATTGGATGGAATATTGACAGAGAAGGATATATAGACCTTCGTTTTAGTTCACAGCTTAATGATAACGATGAACCTGTATTTGTAATAGATTACGGATGTGGACCTAGATATGACTATAGAAACTTGATGTAGGTTCGCAAAAATTACAGCCACTATTATGGAAAGAATAACAAATTTTTAATCTGAAAGGAGATTAACATTATGGAAACAAATGAAATCATGAACAACGAAGAGGTTATGGACACAACAGAGGAAATCGTAAAGACAGCTTCCAAAGGAGGATTCAGTAAGGTAGCAACTATCGGTGTGGCTATGATTGCAGGCGGTTTAGCTTACAAGTTCGTAGTAGCACCAGCAGTTAGTAAACTGAAGGAAATGAAAGCGCGTAAAGGGGTTTCGTGTTGTCGAGAATGAGAACTCAATTGAAGATGAAAACACTGAAACAGTTGATGAGAATGATTCTGAAAATTAAAGAATTATTATTCTGACAGGAGAGAGGGAGAGTACCTATAACAGGGTGCTTTCTCTCTTATTTTTTATTGTGGAGGTATTGTTATGAACCAGTATGCTTATAATGGTCCAGTTATGGAATTCGGCAAGTGTATTGCTAATAATTGGGCAGGGGTCTACATACGCAGCATCTGAAAAGAAAGCAAAGAGTAATTTAGCGTATCAGTTTAAGAAAAATAATAACCGTATGCCAGCATCGAAAATTACTTTGCCTGGGGAATTAATGGTTATCAATTAGGAGGAAAAGGATGGAAGAATACAAGTCCAACTCACATAAATCGAGAGAACGAGCGAAAGCTGAACTACCAGAAAAGAAGGTAGAAAAAATTGTATCCGGTTCTGTTAAGACAAAGAAAAATGAGCGGAATTAATAAACTTGCAGGGATATTTGTTCCGGAAGATGTAGATAACGTAAAAAGCTACATTTTTGAGGATATCGTTGTGCCTGCCGTAAAGGATATTATTCTTGATGCCGTTAAAGCAGTTCTTGGAGTTAAGGGTTCTGGAGGCAGAAGATCTACGGCAAGTAAAGTATCTTATCGTAAGTATTACGAAGACCCAGCACAGAACGGCAGAAGAAATTACAATGCACAGAGTTCTATTGGCGGTTGCGATTTCGATGATATTTACTTTAACACCAGAACTGAAGCGGAAAATGTATTAGCTGCTATGGACGAAATCGTTGCAAGTTACAGAATTGTAAGTGTTGCGGATTATTTCGATTTGGTTGGTATTGACGGTCCGTGGACAGGAAATAACTACGGCTGGACTGATAATATCAGAAATGCAAGAGTTGTTAATACTAGGGATGGATATACTATCAAGTTACCAAGAGCAAACCCAATAGATTAGGAGGCAGATTATGTACGAGTCAAAAGATGTCATGGTATCACATCCAGCTCATTATCAGAGTGAAACTGGATTAGAGGTAATTGATGTTATTGAGGCATTTACATTTGATTTGAAAGGCATTGAAGCTACTGACACTGGAAATGTACTCAAATATATGTGCCGTTGGAAAATAAGAACGGCATACAGGACTTAGAAAAAGCGAGATGGTATTTAGAGCATCTCATTGATCATGTAAAAACTTTTAGAAGAGGAGAACAAATAATCATGAAAAAAATGAAATCATTGCAAAAGTAACAACCGTTGTAAATACAGCAACTATTAAAGTAAAAAGCATAGCCCAGAAATTCTTATCGTAGCTGGTGTTGTTGGAACAGTTGCAAGTGCTGTAATGGCTTGTAAAGCGACAACAAAATTAAGTACGGTATTAGAAGAGCATAAAAAAAGACGTAAATGCTGTGCATGAATGCTCTGAAAATGAGGAAATCAAAGCTGACTATTCACAGGAAGATGCTAAGAAAGACTTAACTATTATTTATGCTCAGACAGGTGTTAAGCTTGTTAAGTTATATGCTCCGGCTATTGCATTAGGTGCATTATCAATCACAAGTATTGTGGCGTCTAATAATATTCTCAGAAAGAGAAATGTAGCTCTGGCAGCAGCATACGCAACTGTCGACAAGTCATTCAAGGAGTATCGTAATCGAGTTGTTGAAAGATTTGGAGAGCAGGTTGACAAAGAGCTGAAATATGATATTAAGGCTAAGAAATTCGAGGAAACTGTAAAAGACCCAGAGACAGGTAAAGAGAAGAAAGTAAAATCTACTGTCAATGTGGCAAAGGCAGACAGTGGATATGCAAGATTCTTTGACGAGACTTGCAAGGGATATGAGAAAGATACACAGTACAATTTACTTATGTTACGCGGACAGCAGCAGTATGCAAATGATCTTTTACATGCCAGAGGATATGTGTTCTTAAATGATGTATACGATATGCTTGGAATTGACAGAACTAAGGAAGGTCAGATTGTAGGCTGGGTATATAACAAGAACAATGAAGTTGGTGATAACTTCGTAGATTTTGGCATCTTAGAAACAAACAGAGAGACAGAAGACGGATCATATGAGCCAGCTATTTTATTAGATTTCAATGTGGATGGCAATATATTAGATCTGATTTAAACGGAGAATTTGCATATGAAAAAATAATTTGGATGATACTACTGATAATTGCCAGTTCTTTTTTGCATAGCAGCATCGCCAATTACGACAAGTGAAAACGATGAAATTACAGGTAAATAAGTAATTGAGGTTGTCAAAACTGAGGTGGTTGAAGAAGTATCATTTAGTCCGAAGGAGGAAGTAGTAGTGCAAGAGCAAGCACCTCAAGATGTTGTTTGTGAAATTGATACCGATATTTCAAATGATGATATCGAGTTGGTAGCTCTTGTTACTATGGCTGAAGCTGAGGGAGAATGCGAAGAAGGCAAACGATTGGTCATTGATACAATTTTAAATCGTGTTGATTCTGCTTCTTTTCCTAATACAGTTTATGAAGTAGTTTATCAGCCAAGTCAATTTTCTTCTATGTGGAATGGACGAGTCAACAGATGCTATATTGACGATTATATTTGTCAGCTTGTAGTCGAAGAGCTTCGTAACCGAAAGAATTACGATGTTATATTCTTTTTACAGCTGATAGATATGGAAACTATGGAACACCTATGTTTCAGATTGGAAACCACTATTTTTCAAGTGGAGAATAGAAAGGAGAATTGTTATGCATGTAGTAGGATTAACATTATCAGCAGTTGCAGGAATTTGCTTTTGGAGTGGTCTGGCTGTTTTATTCGGTGGAAAGGACCACTAATTATGGAAGAAATCGGTAACTTCATATCAATGATGGATTATATTCTTGATACCCATCGAAAAAGACATATTACAGGAGGCATTCTGTTGAGTGCCTCTTTACTTTTTGGCGGTTTAGCATTAACCGTTATGACTATCAAGACAGAGGAGGATAATAATGAATAGTAAAGTAGCATTTATTATTGGTTCTGTAGTTGGCGTTGGAATTGGTGTGGCTGGTACATATTCGTATTTTAAAGATAAGTACGAGAAGCTTGCAGAGGAAGACTTCAATTCAAGAAGAGTATTTGATGAGGATAAAAAAGAAGAATCAGTAGAGCCTATTGTTGAAAAAAACTGCTGACAGTAGAACTGTAGATAAACCGAGTATTGCTGAATGTGCAGCAATATTACAGAGAGAAGGCTATGTGAACTATAGCGATATGCAAAATAAAAAACAGAAGCAGGAAATTGCTGTTGACAGACCATATGTTATACAGCCGTCAGATTTTGGAGAGTTTGATGATTACGAAAAAATAAGTCTTACATATACGGCTGACGGAGTGTTACTAGATGATATGAATGAAATTGTGGATGATATTGAAGAAACTGTTGGGGAAGATTCACTTGAGCATTTCGGAGAGTATGAGGATGACTCCGTTTATGTGAGAAACGATGCTAAGAAATGCGATTATGAAATTCTGTTAGACCAGAGAAACTATCAGGAAATTTTTGAAACTCATCCACATAGAACGGAGATGTAATGACCAGAGACGAATTAAAATTTGATTATTTCGATTGGATGTATGGTCTGGTATGTGATACAAAATATCCGAAGAAATTATCATATAGAAAGCTATTAAATTTTCTCCACAATATGGATTTCACATATCAGCTTACTATGGACAGCAATCGATTTGAGGACGGTATTGAACTACGTTATCGATTTGGATACGAGAACGGATATGACTGCTCTGTTATAGCGAATTATCTGGATGATAGTCCATGTAGCGTATTGGAGATGCTAATAGCACTTTCAATTCGTTTAGAGGAACATATTATGGACGACCCAGAGATTGGCGACAGAACAGGACAATGGTTCTGGAATATGATTACTAATCTTGGGCTGGGCTCTATGGATGACAGAAAATTTAATGAGAATCGTGTTGAAGATATTGTAACAAGATTTTTAGAGAGGCAGTATGAGCCAAACGGGCAAGGCGGATTATTTACACTTGAAAACTGTCACTATGACTTGAGAAAAGTGGAAATTTGGTATCAGGCATGTTGGTATCTTGACAGTATTACTTGATTTGAAAGGAGATTACTTATTATGAACGATTTAGTAAAGTTATATTTTTAGAAATATGGATGCTACAGATAAGCATCTTATACGCATTTACAAAGCACTGGTGCATCAGAACAAATTTAATAAGGCTGTAACATTATTTAGTGTCGTTACAACCTTAAATTTACTTGCGATGCGTGCTGATAGTAAAAAGATGCAGCAGGAAATTGCAGCTTTGCGAAAAGAAATTGATGAGTTGAACGAATCGGAAGGAGTATAAAAATGTGATGTTGGATTTTATGGTGGTTTCAACGCGTAGTACAAAGCGCGGAACAATAGAAATCTATCCAAAGTTCCTTATAAAAAAGCACAGATCTTATGATTCGAGGTGGTGATTTTTACGCTATCTGGATAGAAGAACGTGGTTTATGGTCTACTGACGAACAGGATGCTTTACAACTTATAGACCGCGAACTGGATAGATATGCTGAGGAGAACCGCCAGCGTTTTAACTCCGATATTAAAGTCCTGCATATGTGGGACGCTGAGAGCGGAATGATTGACTCTTGGCATAAATACTGTCAGAAGCAATTACGAGACAGTTTTCATACGCTTGATGATAAACTTATATTTTCCAATACAGAAACGACGAAAAAAGATTATGCAAGCAAGCGACTTAATTATCCTCTTGAAGAGGGGGGATTTAACAGCATACGAAAAACTGATTAGCACTTTATATTCTCCGGAAGAACGAATGAAGATAGAGTGGGCTATCGGTTCCATAGTATGTGGTGAGTCGCAGAAATTACAGAAATTTCTTGTACTATACGGAGCAGCTGGTACGGGTAAATCAACGATTTTAAATATTATTCAGCAGTTATTTGAGGGTTACTACTCAGTCTTTGATGCGAAAGCATTGGGGGTCTAGTAGTAACTCTTTTGCGTTAGAGGCGTTTAAAAGTAATCCACTGGTGGCTATTCAGCACGATGGAGACTTGTCAAGGATTGAGGATAATACAAGGCTTAACAGTTTGGTCTCGCATGAGTTAATGACTGTAAATGAGAAATTCAAATCAACATATGCGAACCGTTTCAAATGTTTCTTATTTATGGGAACTAATAAACCTGTACGTATTACAGATGCCAAATCTGGTCTTATAAGACGACTGATTGATGTATCTCCATCTGGAAATAAACTTAATCCAAAGGAATACAAAACAATTGTGAAACAGGTCGGCTTTGAACTTGGAGCTATTGCTTATCATTGCCAGAAAATATATTTGGATAATCCTGGCAGATACGATGATTATATTCCAATTTCAATGCTTGGTGCATCTAACGATTTCTATAACTTTATAGCTGATTCTTATTATGTGTTTAAAAAAAGAAGATGGAACAACACTTAAGGCAGCATGGGAAATGTATAAGAATTACTGCGATGAAGCGAAAGTTGGTTATCCGTTATCGAGAAGAGCATTCCAGAAGAATTGAAAAACTATTTCAAGGATTTCCAAGAGAGATTTAATTTTGATGATGGTTCAAGAGTACGAAGCTATTACATAGGATTCAGAACAGATAAGTTTGAAAGTGATACTCAAACAAAGAAAAAGAGACACCAAAAACTTATCAGATAGAGTTCAAAGAACAGGAGTCAATATTTGATTCTGTATGTGCGGATTGTCTAGCACAATATGCTTCACAAAATGAAACCCCACAGCAGAAATGGGAAAAAAAGTAAAAACAAAATTATCTGCTCTGGATACCTCACAAATTCATTATGTGAAAGTTCCAGAAAATCACATTGTTGTAGATTTTGATATTCCAGATGAAACGGGAAATAAATCTTTCGAAAAGAATTTGGAAGCCGCCAGTAAGTTGCCACCGACTTATGCAGAGTTGAGTAAAAGTGGTCAAGGGATACATCTCCATTATTTATATTCTGGAGACCCTTCTCAGCTAAGCAGAATCTACGATGACCATATAGAGGTAAAAAGGTATTTACAGGTAAAAGTTCGTTAAGAAGAAAACTAACGAAATGCAACGATTTACCAATAGCTACTATATCCCTCTGGGTTACCAATGAAAGGAGAAGACAAAATGGTAAATTTTGATGCCATAAAAAGCGAGAAAGGACTTAGGACACTTATAAAGAGAAATCTCAATAAGGAAATCCACCCAGGAACTAAGCCAAGTATCGATTTCATATACAAAATATTGGAGGATGCTCATAGTAGTGAACTCAAATATGATGTAACAGATATGCGAAATGCGGTATTAGCATTTGCAGCGAACAGCTCTCATCAGGCAGAGTATTGTATTAAGCTCGTCAACAAGATGCAGTTTAAATCGGAAGAAAATTCAAATGCTGTAAAGAATGATGATGCAAAGCTTGTATTCTATGATATTGAGGTATTTCCGAACCTGTTTCTGGTCAACTGGAAAATCGAGGGCGAGGGAAAGCCTGTTGTTAGAATGATTAATCCGACCCCAAGCGAAATTGAGGAATTAATACAGCTTAGATTGGTCGGATTTAACTGTCGACGATATGATAATCATATTATGTACGCCAGATTGATGGGATATACAAACGAACAACTGTTTAACTTATCACAAAAAGATTATTAATAACAGTCCAAATTGTTTCTTCGGAGAAGCCTACAATATTTCATTCACAGATGTATATGATTTCTGTTCAAAGAAGCAATCTCTTAAGAAGTGGGAAATTGAGCTGAGTAACATGGCTAATGATCCGCATTCGAAGATGGACGATGAAGTCAGAGCATTATGTAAAAAGATAAAGCATCACGAGCTTGGACTTCCTTGGGACCAGCCTGTTCCAGAAGAACTTTGGACAAAAGTAGCTGAATATTGTGATGATGATGTTATCGCCACAGAGGCTACATACAAAGCAAATCTTGGTGATTTCGTTGCCAGAGAGATTTTGGCAGAGTTAGCTAATGGTTCAGTAAATGATACTACCAATAGTTTGACTACAAAATTTATATTTGGAAAGAACCGTAATCCTCAGAGTGAATTTATGTATAGAGATTTGTCTGAGCCGGTTACGGAATTACCAGATGATGTGTTAGCATTCTTAAAAGAGGCAAAACCGGAGATGATGGCTGAGCCATTCCACGGACCCAAAGGTGATAGTTTATTACCATATTTCCCAGACTATAGATTCGAGAACGGAAAATCCCTTTACAGAGGTGAGGAAGTTGGGAAGGCGGAGAAGTATGGGCGGCTCCTGGAATGTACGGACGTTCAGAAACAGAAGATGTTGGTTCGATGCATCCTAACTCAGCTATATCAGAGTGCTTATTTGGACCAGATTTCACAAAGAGGTTCAAAGATATTTTGGACATTCGTATCTATATTAAGCATGGTGATTTCGATATGGTACGAGATATGTTTGAAGGTGCATTAGCCAAATATCTTGATGATACAGGTAAGGCAAAGGCACTGGCTCAAGCATTGAAGATTGCGATTAATTCTGTGTACGGATTAACAGCCGCAGGATTTATGAATGCCTTCAGAGACTCAAGGAATAAGGATAATATTGTAGCAAAAAGCGAGGAGCTTTGTTTATGATTGACCTTAGACATGAAGTTGAAACACAGGGATACAAAGTAATTCACATTAAGACGGACTCTATTAAGATTGAAAATCCGGATGATTATATTCTTGATTTCATTTGTAAGTATGGCAAACGTCACGGATATGATTTCGAGGTAGAGCATATATTTGACAGGATTTGCTTGGTCAACAATGCTGTATATGTTGCAAAATTGGCTGACGATGATCCGGAAAAACCAGGGAACATGGACCGCTACAGGAACTCAGTTTCAGATTCCTTATGTATTTAAGTGTCTCTTTAGTAAAGAGGATATTAAATTCGAGGATATGTGTGAAACGAAGTCTGTAAGCGGTTCTTTATATTTGGACTTAAATGAGGACTTACCGGATGTGTCTCAATATGAAAAAGAATTTAGTAAAGCTGAAAGCGATTTCAAGAAAGGGCTGCTATCAGATACAACATTTGAAAGCACCTGCCAGAAATTAAATCCGCTTATTGCAGAGGGACACAATTATCGATTTATCGGAAAAGTTGGACAGTTCTGTCCGATTAAAGACGGATGCGGTGGTGGATTACTTATGCGTGAGAAAGACGGTAAATATTATGCCGCAACAGGTACAAAGGGATATAGATGGCTGGAATCTGAGATGGTCAGAGAACTTGATAAAGTTGATGACATTGACAGGTCTTACTATGACAAACTTGTGAATGAGGCAGTAGATACTATTTCTCAATATGGTGATTTTGAAATGTTTGTGTCGGATGACCCATTTATAACGGAGAAGAAGCAGAATACACCAAAGCTTATGCCTTGCGGAGATGCTAAATACGCAACTTGCTTTGACTGTCCGCACTTCAATGATGACGCATATCATATGGATTGTGAAAAAAAATTATGATATTTCAGAAGTGATTTCAAGTCAGGTGATGAATCCACCTGTAGAAACTAAATAACAATTAAAGGAGATTTTTATCATGGCTAATAAAGCAGTAGGAAACATTAAAATTGAAGGGGCTCACATTATGTTTAGAAACTTCAGAGGGGAAGAGTCTAAGTACAATCGTGCTGGAGACAGAAACTTCTGCGTACTTATCGAAGATGACATGGATGTTGAGCAGTTATCAAATGATGGATGGAATGTAAGAATTCTTGAGCCTAGAGATGAGGGAGATGAGCCAAAGCATTATATTCAGGTCGCTGTAAGTTACAAGAACATTCCACCAAAGATTTATATGGTTACTAGAAGAACAACTACTGAATTAGATGAGGATTCTATCAGCACATTAGATTTCGCTGAAATCAGTAATGTTGATTTGGTAATTAGACCATATTCCTGGGAAGTAAATGGAAAGACTGGAATTAAGGCATATGTTAAGACGATGTATGTAACTATCGAAGAGGATGAGTTTGCTGAAAAATATGCAAGAGAAGAAGCTCCGGTAGAGGACGAGGTTCCATTCCATTAAAATCTGCGGGTGTCAGCTAATTATGGTTGGCACCCATTTATATTTTGAAAGGAGATAATCATGGGCGAAACTGACAAGATTGAAGACCGAATAGTAAAAAAAGAAGAAATCAGCAATGCAATCAGTGCATTACAGAAATTAGAAAAGGCTGTAATGTACATTTCACGACAACTTGTAGAAAAAGTAATAATATTGATGATTTGCAGGCACTATCTAATATTGCTGATGGTGATTATTTTAATTATTCAGGAGATGATATTTCATCTGAGACTTTTAGATGGTGATTATATTTTGAAAGGAGACGCATATGTTCTTTAAGAAAAACCGAAGCCACCGGTTAAGAAAGTCACAAAGAAATGGGAACAATGGGAACCGACAATTGATTTGTCGAACATTGATAAGAAGAAAACGGTTGAACCAAAACAAAAGTAGAAATAAAAACAGAAAAAATGCCGGTTTGGACATATTCAAAAGACTTTCTGAATGAGTTTAATAAACTGACAAGAACTCATAGACCATTTGATGTTTGGAGAGATTTTGTGATCATGTTTGCTTGTGCAATATCAAATCCTCTTGATAAATTTCATTATAAAGACAGAGAGGAAAGATATTTGAGTATCATTCATAAATACAGTAAGGACGAACAGATGATATTTCCTAAACTGGCTGCATATACAACGATGGCTTTGGATGCTAATCCAGAACAGGATTTCTTAGGGAAAATGTTTATGGATTTAGGACTTGGTAACAATTCAGCCGGTCAGTTCTTCACACCATATTCAGTTTGTCAGTTGATGGCAGATGTTGTTACTAGCGATTTAGATAATAATCTTCAAGATAAGTTGGAAAAGCAAGGTTATATTTCTCTTGCCGATGAATGCTGTGGAGCAGGAGCAACCCTTATAGCTGCTATTAATACTATTAAAAGAAAGATGGAAAAAAACAATGCCATCGATGAACTTTCAAAGACATTTACTAGTTGTCGGACAGGATATTGATGAAACAGTTGCTCTTATGTGCTATATACAAATTTCTTTACTTGGTGTAGCTGGTTATATAAAAGTTGGAAATTCTATAACAGATCCGATGACCACGGATGACGATAAGAGCAAATACTGGTATACACCTATGTACTTTTCGAATATTTGGGTGATTAGAAGATTTTAATAACAAAGGATGACGCCATATGAAAAAGAAATATTCAATTTCTCAGAAAAAAGTGCGAGCAGGGACTGGTAGCTTTTTTATGGTTATGTAGCCGAGATATGCAATATAGAAGTTACAGAAAAGAGCACATTTGATTGCACAAAGATTTGTGTAACGAAACCTGTGCAGGATTCCATAATACGATATTATTCTGAATATCAGAAATTATCAGATGAAGAAATCGGTACAAAATTGCTTCTGTGCGGACCTAAAGCAAATCTCATAGGTGCTGGATACGAAGTTGAAGTTGAGGATGGTTTTGTCATTGAGGGTAAATAAATGGCAGGTGTTACATTAAGAAACTATCAATTAGATGCAATAAAAAGGATGAAAACAGGTTGCATTTTATGTGGTGGTGTTGGAAGTGGAAAATCCTTAACTTCAATAGCTTATTACTATGTGCGAAATGGTGGAATTATTGGGACTGATATTTATGAACCAATGGATGACCCACCTAAAGATTTGTACATTATAACGACCGCCAGAAAGCGTGATACTTGTGAATGGGATGGGGAATTAGCACCATTTTTATTGTCTACACATGATGATGTGAATTTATATTCTAACAAAGTGATTGTGGATTCATGGAATAATGTGAAGAAGTATTCAGATGTAAAAGACGCTTTCTTTATATTTGATGAACAAAGAGTCGTTGGAAGCGGAACATGGGTAAAGGCATTCTTGAAGATTGCGAAAAGTAACGAGTGGATTTTGTTATCTGCTACACACCGGGGACACTTGGCAAGATTATATACCGGTTTTTGTTGCGAATGGATTCTATAAAAATCGAAGTGAATTTACAAGAGAACATATTGTTTATAGCAGATTTAGCAAGTTTCCGAAGATTGACAGGTATCTTAATACAGAACGTTTAACCAGGCTTCGGAATAAAATTCTTGTTAATATGGATTTCAAACGAGAAACGGTATCTCACCACGAAGATATTTATGTTGGATATGACTCCATTAAATATAAGGAAGTAACTAAAAATCGATGGGACCCATATAAAAATGAACCCCTCCAGAATGCAGCAGGTCTTTGCTATGTATGGCGGAAGCTTGTAAATATGGATGAATCAAGACAAGTGGCGTTGCTTGAGGTTATGGAGAAGCATTCGAAAGCTATTATATTTTTACAACTTTGATTATGAGTTGGAGCTATTGAAAAATATTCTAACAGAATATGAAGTTGCAGAATGGAACGGTCATAAGCATCAACCAGTTCCGACAAGTGATAAATGGGCTTATCTTGTTCAATACAATGCTGGAGCAGAGGGATGGAACTGCATTACAACGGATACAATTATATTCTTCTCACAAAATTATTCTTACAAAATAATGGCTCAATCAGCAGGAAGGATTGACAGAATGAATACACCATTTAAAGACTTATATTATTATCACTTGAAATCTCGCTCTGGAATTGATACAGCCATAGCCAGAGCATTAAAAGAGAAAAAACGTTTAATGAAAGGAATACGTAAAATGGTAAACAATTCAGTAAAGGTAGTAGGACAGATACGATTAGGTAGTAGTGTTCTTGATGTATATGGTGATTTGGATGAACCATTGTTCAAGGCAGCAGATATAGCAAATATTATCGAGTATAGTTACGGAAATACGTGGCGAATGCTTGATATGTGTGAGGCTGATGAAAAGCTGAACCTACCAATGGTAGTTGCAGGTCAGAGAAGATCTGTAAGTTTTGTAAATGAGCACGGATTGTATAGTATTCTTTCACAGAGTAGAAAAGAAATTGCCAGAGCTTGGAGAAGGGTTGTTCACGATGAACTTATCAATCTCAGACGAACAAAAGGGTTTGATATTTCCGAGCAGTTTGATGAATGGAACAACGCTATGGACAATATATATTTCGACGAAGCAACCGGACAGCTTATGCAATCAGTCACTACTCCTGGCGGAGATGTAGAACAGATACCATATAAAGGATAGGCGCTTTATGGAGAATTTATATTTTGAAGTTGATTTTGAAAAATATTGCAAGACCTGTGAGCATAAAGACTTGGACGAGAAATGTGACCCTTGTTGTGAGTGTTTAGATCATGGCTGCAATACTCAATCAGAAAGACCTGTAAATTGGAAGGAGAAGAATGAATAAAGGTACAGAAATAGAAAAGGTAATTGCATATTTAGAAAAACGAAAACAAGAAGGATATACACATGTAGCTATAACAACACCAGATAAAATGTATGATTCAAGTATTTTTTATGACGAATGCAGTAGGAAAAATGAAGGTGTGCTGCGTATAGGCTCATCATGCCCGAGGTGTTTAACTTGTTTTAACTATAGTAAGTACCGAAAGGAGGATACTCAATGAGAGATACAGTTTTAGTAAGTATTGATTATGATGATAAGACCAATAAAGGTGTACTGTGTGTTGGAAGACAGTTGCCGAATAAATCTGTTGATATTGTTAATGCGATCGATGGTCCAGAAGCCAAGGAACTGTTTGTAAAGTTAATCACGAAAAAGGCGGTGAAGAAATGAGTTTCCAGTATGACCAATATTTAGCAAATCACAGGGCTAATGTTAAAAGAGGATTTGACTGGCTATGTGAAAATTTACCAGATGTTACGAATAATATTTCAGATGCAGCCTGGCAGATTGAGTTTGCTCACGATAAGTCGAAGGATGAAGAAGACGAGTATAATGCATACGATGAATATTTCTATGGAAATAACAGGTCTTATAAAGTCGTCCAGGATTATGAAAAAGCATGGCTGATACATATTCATAGAAACCCACATCACTGGCAGTATTGGATACTTATTCATGACGATATGGAAAATGGAGAATTAGAGACTATTCTTGAAATGCCATACGATTATATTGTGGAGATGATTTGTGATTGGTGGGCTTTTAGTTGGGCTAAAGGAAATTTGTATGAAATATTTAACTGGTACGCCGAACATTCTGAATTCATGAAACTTGCGCCTAGAACCAGAGAAACTGTTGAGGATATTCTTGATAAGATAAAGAATAGACTGGATAGTTTGGAAGTTGAGCATAGTGGTGTAAAAAGGAATGAAGTGGGGTGTTAGAAATGGTCCGCCATATCCTATAAAAGATAACGGACGAGTTGCAACTGTGCAGAAACATGGTACAATAAAAACAACAAAAATACCTAGAGAAAAATTTACAGAATATGCACTTAATCCAGATAAAGCACCGAATAAAGCAAGAGCGTTTAAGTCGGCATTGGGATATACGAAAGATAACGCTGACGAGTTAATTAATAGTATCAATGAACATTTTGATGTTACTAAATTAGAAGAGCGTGGCGATGGCGGATACGGAATGAGGTACCAACAAATCATGAAATTAAAAGGTCCTAATGAAAAAGAAGCAAATGTTCTTACAGCTTGGATAGATGACGGTAATGACGGTATTAAATTAACAAGTGCATATGTTACAAAGAAGGAGGCTTCAGAATGAAAATAAATCTGTATGATAGGGTTATATTAAAAGATGGAAGAAAAGCTTCGATTGTTGAAATCCTAGAAGAAGGTGTCGCATATATTGCTGATGTGGATTTACCTGGTCAGGATTGGGATACAGTAGAAATCAAATATGAAGATATTGAAAGATTAGAATAGAAAAAAATATAGTATATGTGACCCCATGAGTCTTTTATAGGCTTGTGGGTTATTTTTTATTTAAAGGAGACGAATACAATGGAAAATAATATTATTGCAGTAGATTTTGATGGAACTTTATGTGAGAACAAATACCCTGATATCGGCGAGCCAAATATGGAACTTATTGATTTCCTTATGAATTGTCAGTTAAATGGTGATAAGGTTATTCTTTGGACTTGTAGAAACGAGAAACAGACAAAGGCGGCTGTTGACTGGTGTTCAGAGAAAGGGCTTGTCTTTGACGCTGTTAATGAGAATCTTCCAGAAATTATTACTGAGTTTGGTGGAGATACCAGAAAGATATTTGCAAATATTTATATCGATGACAGGAATGTGTCTTTATATTCTTGCAGAGAAAAGACCTCTATGGATTTATGGGCTGAAAATGAGGTGGAGCTGGCTTGCGAACATGAGAAATCTGGTGATGATGGCGATGGATGTGCTTGCTACAGAAGTGCATTAAAAGGCATTTGACAGTCTTATGGAGGATGAACATAGTGGTATGAGTATTGGAATTACTAGAAATATTCTTAACCGCTTAATTGCAGGAAAGCCATTAACACCAATTGTAGATACTGATGATATTTGGGATGCCGGTGCTAGTTTTGAGAAAAATGGAGAGAAATCAATTCAGTGCAAACGAATGAGTTCTTTGTTTAAGCATATCAAAGAAGATGGCTTAATTAGTTACAACGATGTAGCAAGAGCTGTATGTGTGAGTATCAATAACCCGAACAATACTTATCATAGCGGATTAATTGATAAGATTATGGACGAGATGTTTCCTATCACTATGCCATATATGCCGTCAACAAAACCATTCTATGTATATTGTGAGGATTTCTTATATGACACAGAAAAATGGGGACTTTGATACCGTTGGCGTATTCTATGTGATTACTCCAAATGGAGAAAAGGTTAAGATTAACCGCTTCTTTGCAGAGAAAGATAATAAGTTTGAAGAGATTGATATTTTCAAATATGACGCAAGAAAAGAGGCTGCGGAGCAATTAAAGAAAGCTAATGTTCAGAGAGGAGCTGGAGAATGAATAGAACTAGATTTATTCAAGGTTTAAATAGTAATATTGAACTTTCTGATAAAGAGAGAAGGCGAGCTATACGAAATAGCATAAATAAGAGACCTTGGAAATTGAATTGCACTATTGCTATGGAGGAATTTGCAGAACTCACACAGCAGGTTAGCAAACAAATTAGAGGTTATGGTGACAGAATTGACTCATAGAAGAGATGGCAGATGCTTATATTTGCTTGAAACTTCTGGAGTCCATTTTTAATATCTCACCAGAAGATATGCAGAAAGCAATTGATGTGAAGATGGACAGAGAAAGGAAAAAGATAGTGAATCGAACAACAAAAATTAATGTTCTTGCATACGCTTCACGACCAGAAATGGATATCAACTACTTCGGAGATATTGTGGAATATCAGGGGAAAAGATATTTTGTCAGTCTCTCTGAAGAAGTGGTTGAATTTCGTGGAATTGTGAAAGAAAGTGGCACAGTAAGCGATATGGAAAATTTGGAAGAGAGGAGGTAATAAAATGATATTTGTAATTAACAGCCTTAAATACGATACTACCAAAATGGAGTTGATATCAACAAAATGTGAATATAAATATACCGGAACGATGCTTAATATGACTCTCAGATATAGTGGAAAAAATGTAAAGATATTCAAAAGTTTAAGAAATCATTGGCTTTTGACATATGAAACAGATTATAAAAAATTGTGCAGTCGCATTGTCTGAGGAAGAAGCTAAGAAATATCTTATGCATTATGATTTAGAAGCATATGAAAAATATTTTGGAGAATTGGAGGAAGCGTAAATGATTGAAATTATTAAACCCGGAACCAAAGAGAAAATCAGTTGCAACTCGTGTGGGTGTTTATTCAGTTATGAAAAAAGAAGATATAGAAATCAGGGCACCCACATAATTTGCATCCTTTAGTAGCTACAGAAAGCAAGTATATAACTTGTCCACAGTGTAACGAAAAAAATAGAATTGGAGGCTACAAAATGATGTTATACGTAGTTCATGGAAATACCTATTATTACGGATACGGACATATCGAAAATATATTCGGTATCTATGCGAAAAAGATGATGCAGAAGCCGCTAAAGAATTAATAACTAAAAACTCTACGAAAAAGAAATTGCAAGAGGTCAGATGTCTGTTGTTGCAGATATATCAGACGTCGAAGTGGAAATCGCAGAAATTGAAGCAGGCAGACTTGTAGAGATTGAACTTGGAGGGTATTGTGAATGATTAAATTAGAACACGTAGTTCTGGCGAGTCCGGAGCAGATGGAGTTTATTATTGAAGGTATGCGTAATCCTATGAATTCGTGGGAGAAGAGTGATAGTGAGTATTTGGGATGTGAAATTGATGAGACCGATTTAGCTGAGTGGTTTAAATTGGGCAAAATGACCACTCACTCATGCAGTGTCTCTCCTATGCAGGCACAGAACACAGAAAATTTATGCGAATGATGCCTGTGTATGTTAAATTACTGCACCTTTATATTGGTGGAAAGAATTTGATACATACAAAGTTGGTACTGTTGCTAACAGTTGTAGTACCATGCATAAAATCCAAGCTAAGGAATTTAAACTGGAGGATTTCTCTCACGAACATATGGACATTGCTTCTGAAACATGCCTTGAAACAACTATTGGGTATTTGAATCTTTTCAGACAGAGCTTTTTAGAGAATCATGACAAAAAGGATATTTGGTGGCAGATAATTCAGCTTCTTCCGAGCAGTTATAACCAGACGCGCAACGTTATGATGAATTATGAGGTGCTGGTAAATATTTATAAATCTCGTAAGAATCATAAGCTGGACGAATGGAGGAACTTCTGCAAGTGGATTGAAGAGCTTCCGTATTCTGAGCTGATTACTGGAGGCGTGGAATGATAAGTATAATGCCGAAGTGGTTAAGAAAGATATTTCATAAGAAGCCAGATCCGTGTGATGGATGCGATATGGCTATGCTTACAAGTTGGATTTCCTGTGATACTTGCGTAGATGGATGTAATAAGCGGAAAGCTACAGAAAAAGAACTTGACGATTTTATGAAATATAGAGGAAGTCTTATGGGTAAGGAGTGATATTTTGACAGTTATAGTAAAAGACTACTGGAAGTCTCATGTCAGTTCTGTAATTTATGGATATTGCGTTTGCGGGCGAGAGGTACAGCACTCAGCTAAGAAGATTGATGAAAAGTGTCCATTATGCGGAGCAACTCTTGAGTGGGATTTATCAGATAAGAAATTATGGCATAACGGAAAGGAGAACGAAACAATATGACACATGATAAGTATGATACTGATATTTTAAAAACTCTAAAGTCTATAGATGCGAGTTTGAAGAGTATTGCCAAAAAGTGTACAGCCAGTAAACACAACAGTCGTTATTGATAACAATTCAGAAGAGGCTGTAAAGAGTTCCCTAAATTCATTACATAGAAAAAAATGTTCAACAGGAGGATGCGGAATGTTAGCAAAAATTTTTGGTGTTTGTGTAGCACTACTTATTATATTTGTATGGATACCGTCATTCACCATTGGATTAGTTATATGGTGGAATTTTGTTCACTACATATTCTTTGAACCTAGTAGAAATGAATGTGGCGGTCAAAGATGGAAACACTTGGCAAAATTGCGAAAGCTATGATCGAAAGAGGTTCAAATGTTAATATTGAGAACCTCATGAATGTGTTAGACAGAGAAAAGAAGGACAAGAAATAACAGGCTAAGGAGAAGTAAATGCGTATGATTAGTGGGTTCGGTTACAGAAATCCAGAAGGTTATCGGACCCAACTGCATATAGTGCAATAAATAATGTAGAGAAAACACATGTAGAAAACAAAACATCACCAGAAGATGAAGAACGTTTTCACAAGCTTTTAAATACTATATTTACTATATGTGAGTTGGCTGGATTTCATATCGAAGGAAGAATTGCTATAAAAGACTGTAAAACAGGTAAAATTTGGAGGTAACTATATGAAAATATGTAAAAATAAGACCAGATCACTCGACCTGTTCCGCTTGTTTAGCTACTCAGGAAATGTGTAACGTGGTCGATGATTGTAGCAAAATGTAAATTAAATACTGATACTTATGAATTATTGCAGATTGGAGCTGGATTTTTGAGCGTAGGTTACGCAATGGTTCAAAAAAGATGGAAAAAATCACCAAAGTGTCATTAAGTCGTATTTATGATGTAAAGGGAGGCTTTATAATGGATATGGAATATGATGACATTTTACAGGCATTATGTGATGTGTGGGAAAGAGTTAAGGAGATTATGAGGGAATTTGCCGAACGATTAAGGGAACTTTTCGGAAGCTTATCTAAAGTCGTTGAGCCTGGAAAGCCTATAAAGGTAACAGATTATCGATGTCATAGGGACTTTTACGTTCGTGCAGAGTATACATATATTCCAATATTCCGCAGAAATATGCCGTATCACAGAAGAAATTTTTTAAGATTTGGAGGTAAATTTGCAGGTGAATAAGCGTGGAAGACCGCCTAGAGACGACGGAGAAGTGAAAAATAAGCAGTATAGGTTGCGTTTGTCGGACGGTGAGGAGTCTATTTTAGATGAATTATCGACTGAATATGGTATGCCAAAGGCTGAAATTTTGAGAAGAGGGCTGAGAATGCAACATAATTTGCTGAGACATACCGGGTGAATTCTTGGATATCCATTTAATCATTTTTTGGTCATTTTCTGCCCACTTTTGGGAAAAAATAAAAACGGGCAGAGACTGAAAAAAAATTTGGGCAAAAGTGCGAAAAATATTTAGTGGATATCAACTTTGGTCAAAAATTTGGGCTTTCTGCCCACTTTTTAAAAACGTTTTTGTCCATAGACCGAATGCCTGTAAACCCAGTATTTATGCGGGTTCCGAGTTCTTGGATATCCAACTTTGGTCAAAAACCCACTTTTTTTCAACTTTAATGCGAAGAAAAAAAGTTTAATAAATATATATAATTAGCAAAAATTTTTGGGTTTTTGTCCAAGAAGGTAGTTCCAGCTCAAGGAGCGACTTTAAATTTAGTTTCGGCTATGGTATAATTTAAGAGCCACACAATCATATATTGCTAAACGTTTAAGGGAATAACTTTGGTAAAAAGTGTATTCTCTCTTTACTCGTACCCTTAGACGAAAAGCAAGATTGTGTGGCAACAATAAGAGATGCCTTTTTCGGTGCGTCTCTCAAATGGGGCGCACTTTTTATTTTGCGTTTCCATATTGATATTCTGGATATATGGAGGAGCAGAAATGAACGAATCAAGTGATAATACAATACAAATGCTGACATTACAAAATGATTTTCAGCTAGAACCAGTAAAAGCAGGAAATTAATTTTGATAGAGGGTTTACTAAAATTTCTCTGACTAATAATCAGAAAAAAACAAATTAGTGCTGCATTACAGCATATACCAACAGCAGTTGCTAGTAGCACAATGACAAATGCATATATTCTCAGATTCCCAGATGGAATTGACCACACTTTAATGTCATTGAAGCAAGGCGGAGTATCAGGTACATGGTTAGATGCATCTGGTCATATTGGTGGTACGGCATCTCTTTATCCGATGAATATAGAAGCTGCTATGTTAGGGGCGTTCTCGGCAATGGCAATAGCCTCCAGTCAATATTTTATAAAACAGATAAATTCTGAATTACAAATGATAAATCAAAGTATGGATAAAATTCTAGAATTTTTATATGGAGATAAAAAGCAGAACTGCTATCAGAAGTAAGTTTTATCAAATATGCGTATGAGAATTATTCTTCAATTATGGGACATAATGAGCAGAGAGCTGCAACAATAGTAAGTCTTCAAGAAGCAAAGAAAGTTGCTATGAAGGACATTGAATTTTATTTGTGTGACCTAGATTCTACAATAAATAGCAAATCGAGTATAGACGAATTGGTGACAAATGCATTCCAAATAAAAAGAAAGCTTAGAACTATCTATTCAATTGTATGGCATGAGTAGTGTACTCGAGACTTATTTCTCTCAAAATTATGATGTTGAATTTATCAAATATGTAGAGCAAGAAATAACGTCATATATTGACAAATGTGAAAAAGGATTCTTAGCAGCTTTAGTGCTTTGAAAAAGTTTCTTAACGACTACAAAGGGCGACTGTTAAAAAAAGAAGATAAGTCACAATATGAAAAAATAGTTGGAGAATTAGTGGACTCTTTATATAACGGAGAAGAGTCGGCGATACGAAAGTCTCTTAGGAAAACATTACAAGAGACTTTATCTGCAAGGGAATATTATGTTAATGTTAAAGAGAATGGTGAAGTATATTTGAAAGAAGCTTAAAAAGTATATTACATACATGAGACAGAGGTATTGTTAAGTATCTCTGTTTTTTTTACGCTAAATTTGCAAGCTGTATTATGAGAAACAATCATTAAATTAATGGAGGTATTTATTATGAAGTATTGTACAAAATTAAGAAAAAGAACAAAGTGATTTCGAGCAGTGGTTACCATTGGTTGGAAGTTATTGCGGAAATGCTAAAATAGAAAAAATATTAGAAATAGCAAATTCTGATCAGTATGTAATATGCTATACAGGGAACATTAAAAGATTTCTTAGCTGAAAGACACTTCTTTGGTAAAATCTAATGTATTTAGATGTGATTGGTAAATTTTAAGGAAGAATCTTGTTACTTAGGTTCTTCTTTTTTTTATGCTCTTTTTGCGCGCGAAAAATACATGCCCTTTTATGAAGAGAGAGGTAAAATATGCATTTTAACAGCATTCACTTTCTCTTTTTGATATTTGTGAAAGGAGCTTACAAAATGTTAGAAAACAAATTCCAGGCTAATTTAATTAAAAGAGCTTAAGAAACTTTTTCTGGATGCATCGTTATGAAGAATGATGCGAGTTATATTCAAGGTATTCCAGACCTGCTCATTCTTTACAACGATAAATGGGCTTCTTTGGAATGTAAACAAAGCGCGTCGGCTAATAAACAGCCTAATCAAGAATATTATGTGGATCAAATGAACAGGATGTCTTTTTCTCGTTTTATTTGTCCAGAGAACAAGGAGGAAGTGCTATATGAACTTCAACAATCATTCCAATCTTGAGGGGCAACACGCTTTCTTAGGAGCTAGTAAATATCATTGGATTAATTACAGCGAAGATAAAGTTGCCGATGCCTATTCAAAATTTCTTGCTACTCAGAAAGGGACTGTACTACATGCATTTGCTGCACAGTGTATTTCTTTGGGACAGAAATTACCAAAATCACAAAAAGACTTTGAATATGTATGTTAATGATGCCATTGGTTATAAGATGACACCTGAGCAGACATTATTTTATTCTGAAAACTGTTTTGGAACAGCAGACTCAATTTCATACAGGTCTGGATTACTTAGAATTCATGATTTGAAGACAGGCGTAATTCCAGCACACATGGAGCAGCTTATGATTTATGCCGCTCTTTTTTGTTTGGAATATAAAGTAAAACCTGCTGATATTGATATGGAATTAAGAATCTATCAGAACAACGAAATTCTGTATCATAATCCAACAGCAGAAGATATCGTTCCAATTATGGATAAAATTATTACCTTCGATAAGGTTATAAGAAAAATAAAAGAACAGGAGGGTTAATCGATGAATCGAATAGCTAAAGTATTATCTCAAATTTCAGATGATATGCTTATGCATTACGGTGTTGCCAGAAGATCTGGTCGATATCCATGGGGTTCGGGTGATAACCCTTATCAGCATAGTGGAGACTTTTCTGAGTCGTGTGCAGTCTTTGAAAAAGTCTGGTATGAGTGAAACAGATATTGCTAAGACTATGGGGCTTACAACAACTCAGCTTAGAACACAAATGAGTCTTGCTAAAGATGAAAGAAGAGCAGTGCAGGTTGCAACAGCCAAAGACCTTAGAGAAAAAAGGTTACAGTTTGAATGAGATTGCTGACAAAATGGGCTTTGCAAATGACTCATCTGTAAGGTCTTTATTGAATGAAAATTCAGAAGCCAGAATGAACCAGGCTAAGCCACTGCGGATGTTCTGCGAAAACTCATTGAAGAAAAGGGAATGATCGATGTCGGAACCGGCGTCGAAAGAGAGCTTGGCATGTCAAAAGAAAAGATAAACCAGGCTCTTTATATGCTGGAATTGGAGGGCTATCCCATTTATGGCGGCGGCGTACCCCAGGTGACCAATCCAGGCAAGCAGACAAACATCAAAGTAATCTGTCCTCCAGGAACAGAGCATAAAGAGATTTATAATTTTGAGAATGTTCATTCTGTAAAAGACTATATTTCTTATGATGGTGGTGAATCTTTTTTAGAAAAGGCTTTGAATACCCTTCTAGTATGGATTCTAATCGACTTGCTATCAGATACAAAGAAGATGGTGGTATTAACAAAGATGGTGTTATAGAACTTCGTAGAGGAGTCCAAGATTTATCATTAGGCGATTCGCATTACGCTCAGGTTCGAATAATGGTAGATGGAAAGAAATATTTGAAAGGGAATGGCTGTCTATTCTGATGATCTTCCTGATGGCGTGGATGTAATGTTCAATACCAATAAATCAAAATCAGTTCCTAAAATGGAAGTTCTTAAGGATATTAAGAATGACCCTATAATCCTTTTGGTTCTTTGATAAAGGAACATGGTGGTCAAAGTTATTATGATGACCCAAAAGGAAAGTATACAGACCCCGTAACTGGAAAGAAACAGAGTTTGTCTTTAATCAATAAGAGAGCCGAAGAAGGAGATTGGGGCGAATGGAGTAAAACACTTCCATCTCAGTTCTTATCAAAACAGAGTCTATCTCTTATTAAAAAACAGTTGGGTCTAGCAACGGCAGATAAGCAATCTGAATTTGATGAGATTTGTTCATTAACCAATCCTACAGTAAAAAAAACTTTGTTGAAATCCTTTGCTGATGATTGTGATTCAGCTGCTGTACATTTGCAGGCAGCGGCATTGCCAAGACAGAAATATCAGGTAATACTTCCATTGACAACCATTAAAGATAATGAGGTTTATGCACCAAACTATAAAGATGGTGAAACAGTTGCCTTAATTCGTTATCCTCATGGAGGGACTTTCGAGATACCAATTTTGAAAGTAAATAATAAGTTAGCTGAAGGAAAAAGGGTTCTTGGCAATACTCCGGCTGATGCCATTGGTATTAATAAAAAAACAATGCTGATAGATTGTCCGGAGCTGACTTTGATGGTGATACCGTAATGGTAATACCTTGTAATTCTTCAAGAGCAAAGTAAAAATTACTTCTACACATTCTTTAAAAGGATTAGAGGATTTTGATACAAAAGATGCATATGGTCCAGATTCTAGTAAACCTGTAAAAGTAGATTCTAAAGGAAAAGAATACTATACCAGAAATGGTAGAACATACCAAAGGATGACGAATACTCAGACTGAAATGGGTAAGATTTCTAACCTTATTACAGATATGACTTTGAAGGGTGCTACTGAACCAGAATTAGCAAAAAGCTGTTCGTCATAGTATGGTTGTTATTGATGCTCAAAAACATAAGGATTGATTATAAGCAGAGTGAAATTGATAACGACATTGCAACTTTGAAGAAGAAATACCAAGGTACAACAGATTCAAATGGTCACTATCATGAAGGCGCGTCTACTCTTATCTCAAGAGCAAAATCTGAAACTTCTGTATTAAAGAGAAAAGGAAGTCCTACTATCAATGAAGATGGTTCTCTCAGTTACAAAGAAGTTAAAGAGACATACACTGACAAAGATGGAAAAAAAAAATTCGTACTCAGAAGAGTACAAAGATGGCTGAAGTTAAGGATGCCAGAGAATTATCATCCGGCACCCCACAGGAAGAAGCGTATGCAAAATATGCAAATTCTATGAAGTCTTTAGCAAATCAAGCAAGAAGAGAAATGGTTAATACTGGAAAGATTGTGGGGGGCTAAGCGTACGTCTGTAGAAATCACAGACAAGGAGTGGGAAGCCATACAGGCTGGCGCAATCAGCGAGAATAAACTGATCCAGATCCTGAACAATGCTAATATTGATACTGTTCGTCAGAGAGCAACTCCTCGGACTACAAGTTCTCTTAGCACAGCAAAGGTGAGCAGGATTTCAGCAATGCGAGCCTCTGGATATACAACAGCTGAAATTGCTGATGCGCTTGGTGTATCAACTTCTACAGTTTCTAAATATTTAAATGAAAGGGGATGAGAGGTATAAATGACAGAAGAATATGCATTAACTACGATTGATAATCCTTATGATCCTTTTAAACAGTTTGACGAATGGTTTTTGTTTGATGAGGAAAAACAGGGTTACCATTCATCTGCGTATTTGGGCAGAATTGCTCGAACCTCTGATCAACTTTCTGATGAAGAAAACAGAAGAGAAGTTGAGCGAGCAATAGATGAAATAATCAAGTATGATTTCAGAGGAATCTACAAAAAAGTCAAACGTTCTTAATGGTATCGCAGGGCGAATAGAGCTATTCATAATAAAACAAAAAAAGCTGATGGAAATATTTAATCTCATCAATCTAAAGTTTGGATGTTACAAAGAGCTTCGGCTCAATATGAAATTACGAAAGAATTACCATTATTACTGAAAACATTCATAGAATGACAATTCTTATGGACTGGAACGATGTTTCTTTAGGATAGAGGGGCTTGTTAAAAATACACCCCTCCTGCATCGCCCCGGTCTTTATTTTTTTTCCCCGGGGATATTTTTGGAAAAACAATTTAAAACTGGTGTTTAAACAGGCTTATGGTTTCTGGTATGGAATGCCTTTAATCTCCCTTTCGGCAAGCGGAATGCGTATCAGAGTTCTCATAAGTCTGTCTAAACATCAGTAAAACAGCTGTGAATCTATATTTTAACAAATAGGAAGGAGGCATCAAGTATGGGAAAAGTTAAGAAAAGTATAACGAAAGTTAATTCTTCAATGATGCGTCCGGCATTAACACCAGAAGCAAGGGAGAATCAGCTTATTTCATTAGCTGTGGATCTTGCTGAGAAACAGTTAAGAGAGGGGACTGCGTCGTCTCAGGTTATAACACATTATTTGAAATTAGGTTCTACGAAAGAAAGAATCGAAAAAGAAATTCTCGAAAAGCAGAAAAGATCTCATCGACGCAAAGACCCAAAATCTCAAGGCAATTGAGAAGACAGAACAGATGTATGTGGGAAGCTTTGAAGGCTTTTCGTGGATACAGCGGTCATGGGGATGAAGAAGACTATGAAGATTAGAACATACTCTGAGCTTATTAAATTTCCCAATGTTTCAAGAACGTTTCGAATATTTGCGTTTAGCTGGAATAGTCGGCAAGGAGACGTTCGGATTTGATCGTTATATGAATCAAATATTTTATAAGTCAAAGAATGGGCGTCTGTCAGACGAGAAGTTATTATTCGGGATAACGGTTGTGATCTTGGCGTTGATGGGTATGAAATACATGGAGCAATACTTATTCATCACATGAATCCTATTGACTTGAAAGATATAGTTGGTGGAACAGAGGCTCTTTTGAATCCAGAGTATCTTATTACGACTGTGCTTGGTACTCACAATGCCATTCATTACAGGAATGCTGGATTGTTACCAGCCATGCCAATCGAACGAAGGGCTAATGATACATGTCCATGGAAACAAAAATAGAGGGGTGAAATTATATGGATAGTATACTCACATCTGTTAAAAAAGATGCTTGGTATTGAAGCTGAACATGAATGCTTTGATGCTGACATACTTATGCACATCAATTCTGTGTTATCGATTTTAACACAGTTAGGTGTTGGTCCGGCATCCGGATTTATCGTAACAGATAATTCAACAAATTGGCATGACTTTATTCAGGACGAGCCAAAATTGAATCTGGTCAAATCATACATGTTCCTAAAAGTAAAGTTGCTGTTTGATCCACCGATGAGTACAGCTGTTCTTGAATGCTATAAGACTCAAATCAGCGAGTATGAATCTAGATTGAATTGGGCAGCAGAAAGTGATGATGTGGAGGTGAATCAAAAATGGATGATATGTTTCTGGAACACCATGGTGTAAAAGGTATGAAATGGGGCGTCCGTCGCTATCAGAATAAGGATGGAACATTGACTTCAGCTGGGCGGCGGAAATCGACTGAATCATTAACACCGCAACAGAAAACAGCAAGAAATAAGAAAATCGCCAGAGTTGGTATTGGCGTGGCCACTATTGCAGCGGCAGCCTATTACGTTCATAAGAACCCAGAAAAGATCGGGAGAGTGATTTCCAAGTTCAGGGGTGTCAAGATGAAAGAGCTTAGCGAAAAAGGAATTAGTGCTGGTAAAAAATACGTAAAAGTTGCGTGAAGAATTCCGTGACTGGTGTAAAAGAAGGAATTCGAGAAGGCGCTAAAGAAGCACCTAAAAAAGCTGCCAAAGCTGTTGTTACTGGTATAGTTCTCAATCAGACCAAGAAGTATCTGGACACAGCTGTTGGAAAAGAAGAAAGTGCTAAAATCTTCCAGGCTAACGATAATAAGAAGATCGGAAAATTCTGGAAAGTTGGTCCTGACGACAGGGATGACGATGATTAACAGTAGGAGTAAATTATGGCATTATCAAACACTGCCGTTCCCAAGTATTATGGCATGTTTCGTGATGCCGTGATTCGAGGGGAAATTCCGGTATGCAAAGAAATTGAGCTGGAAATGAACCGGATCGATGATCTTATTGCAGACCCGGATGTATATTACGATGACCAAGCAGTAGAAGGATTTATAAAATACTGTGAAAACGAGCTGACGTTAACTGATGGCTCTGATTTAAAATTGCTCGATTCATTCAAAGTCTGGGCTGAGCAGATTTTCGGCTGGTATGAGTTTGAAGAAGATCGGGTATATGTACCATACGAAGATGGTTATGGTGGGCGATACGTTACTAAGGTCAAGAAGAAACGTTTGATCAACAAGCAGTATTTAATTGTAGCCAGAGGTGCTGCGAAATCCATGTATGGTTCCTGCTTGCAAAATTTCTTCCTCAATGTAGATGTTACGACGACCCATCAAATAACTACTGCTCCAACAATGAAGCAGGCGGAAGAAGTTTTATCCCCAATTCGAACTGCTATCACCAGATCCAGAGGTCCGTTCTATAAGTTTCTGACAGAAGGTTCTTTACAGAACACAACGGGTTCGAAAGCGAACCGTATGAAACTGGCTTCTACCAAAAAGGGAATTGAGAATTTTCTTACAGGATCGCTGTTGGAAGTACGGCCAATGCGAATAGACAAGCTTCAGGGACTTCAGTTGAAAATGGCAACAGTTGACGAATGGCTTTCTGGCGATATCAGAGAGGACGTTATCGGAGCCATCGAACAGGGAGCTTCTAAAGTGGAGGATTATTTGATCGTTGCCATCAGTTCTGAAGGTACTGTCCGTAATGGAGCCGGGGATACAATCAAAATGGAATTGATGGATATTCTCAAAGGCGAATACATCAATCCTCATGTATCAATCTGGTGGTATAAGCTAGATTCCGTAGATGAGGTGAATAATCCAGCTAAGTGGCCCAAAGCCAATCCTAATATAGGAAAGACGGTGAGCTATGAAACATATCAAAGAGATGTTGACAGAGCTGAGAAAGCTCCAGCGGCCAGAAATGATATTCTTGCAAAACGTTTTGGTCTTCCGATGGAAGGCTATACATATTACTTTTTTTATGAAGAGACTCTTCCTCATAGGAAAAGAGACTATTGGCAAATGGCATGTTCTATGGGCGGAGATTTATCAAAAGGTGATGATTTCTGTTCTTTTTACTTTTCTATTTCCATTATCAAATGGTTGTTTTGGTGTCAAAACCCGAAATTACATTTCTTCATTAACTCTAATGAAACTTCCAGCTGCTATGAGAATTAAATACGATCAATTTCGAGATGAGGGCAGTCTTATTGTTCTTGAGGGAACTGTTCTTGACATGATGGAGGTATATGAAGATTTAGACAATCACATTGTTGAGTGCGGATACGATGTCCGAAGTTTCGGATACGACCCGTATAATGCAAAAAGAGTTTGTAGAAAGATGGGCGAGTGAAAATGGACCATTTGGAATCGAAAAAGGTTATTCAGGGAGCCAGGACAGAATCTGTACCTTTAGGTGAACTGAAAAAGTTATCGGAAGAGAGGATGTTGTTATTCGATGAGGAACTTATGACGTTTACTATGGGTAACTGTATCACATTGGAAGATACAAATGGAAACAGAAAACTCTTTGAAGAAGCGATTGGATCATAAGATTGATGCCGTTGCCGCAATGATGGATGCTTACGTGGCTTATAAAGCCAATAAAGATGCTTTTGAATAGCTCACATACTGTTTGCGTTCAGAGCGTTCCGTATAAGCCAGGTGTTTTGGAATTCGTGGTTCCTTGTCACTTGATGACTTATAAAACTTGCCGTAGTTAATCATAACATACCCCCAATCCGTTTAGATTTGCTTTACGCATACCACATATTGTAATTGATGACGAGTGAAATGTCAACATGTAGTAAATGGAGGTGAAAATTCAAAATGGAAGTATCAGTAGGTTCCAGGTTTAAGAACGCCTGGAATGCTTTTCTCAATAGAGATCCGACAAAAGGATTTAGAGATATTGGATATGGATATTCGTACAGACCAGATCGATTTCGCATGACTCGTGGAAACGAGAGATCAATTGTAACATCGGTTTACAACCGAATAGCATTAGATGTAGCCGCCATAGATATTCAGCATGTTCAGCTGGATGCCGAAGGGCGGTTTTCTGACGTTGTAAAAAGTGGATTAAATAATTGCTTATCTGTAGAAGCAAATCTTGATCAGACAGGGCGCGCCTTTATTCAGGACGTGGCTATGTCAATGATGGATGAAGGAAGCGTGGCTATTGTTCCGGTCGATACAGATGATGATCCAGATGATACAACAGGGTATCAGATTTTATCAATGCGAGTTGGAAGAATCAAAGACTGGTACCCGAAACACGTTCGGGTTGAATTATACAACGAGAACACGGGAAGAAAACAGGATATTATAGTCCCAAAAAGATACGGTGGCTATAGTGGAAAATCCTCTTTATGCGGTCATGAACGAACCGAACTCCACTATGCAGAGACTAATCAGAAAGCTGAATTTGTTGGATGCGGTGGATGAACAGAGTAGTTCGGGCAAATTGGATTTAATCATTCAGCTTCCGTATGTAATCAAATCAGAGGCAAGGCGTCAACAGGCTGAAAAGAGACGACGAGATATTGAACAGCAGTTGGCTGGTTCCAAATATGGAATTGCTTATACTGACGGTACCGAACGAATAACGCAGCTGAACCGTTCGCTGGAGAACAACTTGATGAAACAGATTGAATACCTTACGAGTATGCTTTATAGCCAGTTAGGTATCACTCAAAGTATTCTTGATGGTACAGCAGACGATAAAACTATGCTGAATTATTACAATCGTACTATCGAACCAATTATTGCAGCTATTGTCGATGAGATGAAAAGAAAGTTTCTTAGTAAGACCGCTCGGTCTCAAAACAAGTCTATCAAATTCTTTTTAGAGATCCATTCAAGTTAGTTCCAGTAGCAGATCTTGCTGAAATCTCAGATAAATTCACCAGAAATGAAATTGCCACTTCCAACGAAATCAGACAGGTAATCGGATGGAAACCATCAGATGATCCTAAAGCTGATGAGCTTAGAAACAGTAATTTAAGTTATCCAAATGAAGAACCGAGTAGTGTTGGGAAAACTATAGATTCAGGAGGTAAAAATCAAAATGAAGTATGACTTTGGTGGCTGGGCCACACGAAATGATTTGACATGTGCAGATGGTCGAGTCATTAAAAAGATGCATTCAAAGGACAGAATGGACAGACTGTTCCGCTGGTATGGATGCACAACCATAACGATCCAAATAATGTGCTTGATTTGCACATCTGGAAAACAGAGATGATGGCGTTTACGCCCATTGTGAATTCAACAATACAGAAGCTGGTCAGACAGCTAAAGAACTTGTAAGACATGGCGATGTCCGTTCTTTATCTATCTTCGCAAATCAGCTGAAGCAGGCTGGCAGCAATGTGATTCATGGAATTATCAGAGAGGTAAGTCTGGTGCTCATGGGGCTAATCCTGGAGCATTTATTGACGATGTGCTTGCTCATGGAGATGGTGAGAGCGCTGGCATTATTGTCGGATATGACGAGATGATCATGGGATATTTGGAGCATTCCGATGACGAAAGAAACAGGAAAATGGTGATGACGGTGAGGAAACTGTGGAAGAGGGTTTCAAGTCACTTACAGAAAAGCAGAAAAACTGCTGCTTATGCAATTATCGGACAGGCCTTAGAAGATGGAGGGGCCGGTTATGATGAATCCAAAGGAGGAGATGGAACTATGAAGCATAACGTGTTTGACAACAGCGAGAAGAATGAGAAAGGTAATTTCTTATCCCATGCTGACCAGGAGGCCATCATCAAAATGGCAAAGACAAGCTATGTTGGTACTTTCAAGACAGCGCTTGAAATCTATGAAAATGATAATGCACTTCAGCATGATGCGATTGCAAGCGGATTTAACCAGTCCGGAGATGGAAATGTAACATGGCTGTTTCCGGAATATAAAAGACGTCAGACCAGGTGCGCCTGAGCTTATCACAAACGATCAGGGATGGATTTCCACAGTCATGAGTAAAGTCCATAAGAGTCCGATTTCCAGAATCAGAACTCGTCAGGTTGATATTCGCAATATCGATACGCTCAGAGCAAAAGGATACAAGAAAGGGAAACAGAAAGCTCAGACCGGCAATTTCAAGCTGGTAAGAAGAACTACTGATCCACAGACTGTGTATGTTAAAAACGCTCTTCACCGAGATGACATCGTTGACATTACAGATTTCGATTACGTTTCCTACCTGTACAATATCGATCGTATGATGCTTAACGAAGAACTTGCTACAGCCATTATGCTTGGTGATGGACGAGATGATGGTGATGAGGGTAAAATCGATCCAGAGCACATCAGACCAATCTGGACAGATGATGATCTTTATACCATTCACGTGGATCTTGATCTCGCAGCAGCAAAGAAAGAACTTCAGGGAACGAATACTGGTGTAAACTTTGGTGAAAAACTACATCGTTGCCGAATCTATGATCAACACCACCTTATATGCAAAAAAGAGTTACAAAGGCAGCGGAACCCCGGATCTTTTCATCACCCCGCATATGTTAAATCAGATGCTTCTTGCGAGAGATCAGAACGGTAGACGTATCTATTCTTCTAAGTCTGATCTGGCAACTGCACTTGGTGTTGGAAGTATCAATACCGCCGAACAGTTCGAAGGAAAGACCAGAAACGCGACTGGAAACAAAAAAAGAAGAAACTGATCGCAATCATCGCGAACCTTGCGGACTATTCTCTTGGTGCCACAAAGGGTGGTGAGATTACTCACTTCACACAGTTTGATATCGATTTCAACCAGGAGAAATCTCTTCTTGAGACCAGATGCTCTGGCGCTCTCACAAGAGTTTGGTCCGCGATTGCTATCGAAGAGGATGTAACTGCGGGGGAATAAAACCTGCCGGAACGATTGACGATTCTCTGAATGAACCATTGAAGGATAGTGTTGATGAGTTTATTTACGAAAATCTTCCGGTATAGAGAACCCTAAGACAAAGAGAAATGGAATCGTAATTCTCTTTGTGAGGAGAAAATTCAAAATGGCGAAGTTTTACGGAACAATTGGATACGTACATACCGAAGAAGTGAAGCCGGGTGTATTTAAGGACGTGACTACTGAACGTAAGTATTGCGGAGATATTGTCAGAAATACTCGCCATTTGGAATCTTCCGCCAAAGTTAATGACGACGTTAACATATCGAACGAAATAAGTATCATTGCTGATCCGTTCGCTAACGGGAACCTTCATTCAATGCGATATGTTGAATTTATGGGTTCCAAGTGGAAGATTTACAAAGTCGAGGTACAGTATCCACGATTAATATTGACAGTGGGAGGTGTTTATAACGGAAAATCGACGACTGCAACTTCATGAAATACTTTGTGAAGTTCTCGGAACACGAAATGTTTATTTTCAACCTCCTGAAAACATACGAATGAATTACCCCGCCATTGAGTATAGCATTGATGGAATTGACAAGGAATATGCAAATGGTGGTGTATATTTATACCATAAGAAATATTCAGCAATTGTGATTGATGATGATCCAGATACTGAAATAGTAGACAAAATGTGTAATCTGCCATTTTGCAGATTTATTCGTCCATACGTATCGGATAATCTGAATCATTATGTATTTGAAATCTATTACTGAGGAGGTAATGATAATGAGACTTGAATGGGATAAAATTGGTGAGCGCTTTTATGAGACTGGTGTTGATAAAGGCGTATTATACCCATTTTCCGAAGCCAATAAATATGCGACTGGTGTGGCCTGGAATGGGCTTAGTGCTGTAAACGAGAATTCGTCTGGGGAGAGCCATCTCCATTATATGCTAACAACGGAAAGTATGTAATATTGATGTCTCCGGAAGAACTTGGCTTGACAATCGAGGCGTTCACTTATCCAAAAGAATTTGAGGAATGTGACGGGTCCGTAGAAATTTCCGAAGGTGTTATCATTGGGCAGCAGGATCGGAAACATTTTGGCTTTTGCTATCGAACATTGATCGGAAACGATCAGGAAGGAAACAATCACGGTTACAAAATTCATCTGGTATATGACTGTGTTGCATCACCGTCTGATAAAAACAGAAGCTCTGTGAATGATTCTTCGGATGTATCTCCATTCTCATGGGCTGTAAATACCACTCCGATCGCTGTGGCTGGACATAAACCAAGTGCCATGCTCACACTTGATTCCACAGTTATTCCAGAGAGTAAGTTGAAGACGATCGAAGATAAATTGTACGGAACGGCGAGCGAGCAGCCAACTCTTCCTTCACCAAGTGAAATCCTTGAACTGTTAAAATAAGGCGGTGTAGTGAATAATGAGACTGGTATGGGATAAAAAAGGGTGAGCGTCTTTATGAGACTGGCGTTGATCGAGTTGTCTTGTATAAGAATCGGACTAAAGGTGCTCCGTGGAACGGAGTATCGGGAATAACAGAAAAACCTTTCCGGCGCAGAGCCTACAAATCTGTATGCTAACAACGCCAAATATGTTCCGTTGATGTCTACGGAGGATCTCAATCTTACCATCGAAGCATTTACTTACCCAGACGACTTTTTGAAATGTCTTGGAAAAGAAGAGTTAGCCCCAGGTGTTACCATCGGACAGCAGGATAGAGAGCATTTTGGAGTAGCATATAGGACCTTGGTTGGTAATGATGAGGAGGGAAATGATTATGCCTATAAGATTCATTTAGTGTACGATTGTCTCGCATCTCCGAGCGAAAAAAATAATACTACAACAAATGAATCTCTAGAGGTATCACCGTCATCATGGGAAATAAGCACCACTCCAGTTTCTATAGATGACAATACAAAGACGGCGATGGTCACGTTTGATGCCGTTTCACTTAAAAAGCCGAAATGGTGAACGTCTTACGGAGCATCGAAGACACATTATACGGAACAGAAAAGACAACTGCTTGGTTGCCTACAATTTCGGAAATTGTGGAATTGGTGGATTATCATTGCCACCTTAGAGATTCTACAGGCGATGTACTTATGGATAGTGCTGGGAAACCATTGCTATCGCGAGTTTTGGAATAATGTTATACGAAGCAGTATTCAGGTTAGCTGGCTGCTTCTTTTTTTTTTTTGTGTGTAAAGGAGAAAACCAACATGATAGTAAAAACAATTACATATCCGGATTATAACAACGTGGAAAGAACTGAAGACTTCTATTTTAATCTCACTAAAGCCGAAGTCGTTGAGATGGAGGGTACTACAAGCGGTGGTCTTTCATTTATGATTGACCGTCTTATTTCAGCAATTGAGATTCCGGAAATTATTCGAATCTTTAAAGAGCTGATTCTTAAGGCTTACGGTGAAAAATCTCCAGATGGAAAACGATTTATTAAATCTGATGAACTGTCAACAGCATTTTCACAGACAGAAGCTTATTCTCAGCTTTTTATGGAGCTGGCTACAGACGCAAATGCTGCTTCAGAATTCATTAACGGAATTTTACCGACACCGAGTCCGGAACAGCAAGAAGAAATTCAGAAAGTTCTTGAAAAAAAAGGAATGACTGGAACATCAAACAGTTAAGTAGGAAGATCGATGGTGACAAGGAATGTTGAAACTCTTTATACCGCCGGTTCAAGGCTGGGACGAGGATAAGGAAGAATTCATTGAATTAGAAAAAGGCACAGGAACTTACTTTGGAGCATTCTCTGGTCTCCATTTCAAAATGGGAATCTAAATGGCATAAACCCTTTCTAACGAAAGACGTTAAGACCATTGAAGAAACTATAGATTATATCAGATGCATGACTATAACACAGAATGTACCTCCAGAGGTTTATGGTCGAATTCGAAATGAGCACATTAACCAGGTAAATGCCTATATAGAAGACCCGATGACTGCTACTTGGTTCAGAGAAGACAATAAGAGAACTCGAAATCGTGATGTCATAACAAACGAACGAGAAATTTATTATTGGATGATAACTCTTGGAATTCCTGTAAATTTTGAAAAATGGCATTTGAACAGACTGCTCACCTTGATTCATGTATGCAACGAAGAAAATAAGCCGAACGACAAGATGAGCCGAGGTGAACTTATTAACAGAAGACGGGCTGAAAACGAGGCTCGAAAGAAAAAATGGAACACGAAAGGATAATGAATATGAGATCAGCAGAGGATTTACTGAAAGTCTTACGATCATGGGTTGGGTATGGTCGTTCCAATGGAAAACAGAAAATCATCATTGATATCTACAATAAGGATGATCCGAACAATTTACCGCGAGGTTATAAAGTTCAATATGGAGATTCTTATTGTGATACAACAGTATCAGCGGCTGGTATCAAAGCTGGTATGAAAGATCTGATTGGAAAAGAATGTGGTGTTGAGGAGCATGTGAAAATTTTCCAGAAGATGGGAATTTGGCAGGAAGACGGGACGATCGTTCCTAAAGCTGGCTATCCAATTGTATATAGCTGGAGAAAAAAACGTGCAGCCTAATGATGCTTATTCTGATCACATTGGTGTTGTGGAATCTGTAAAAAATGGAACTATTACAGTTATCGAAGGAAATTATGGAGGCGAAGTGAAACGTCGTTCAATTCCGGTTGGATGGGGATACATCAGGGGATATGCAATTCCAAAATATGAAACAAATTCTGGTCAGACCAGCGGCGAATCCAATAATGGCGGAAAGACCGAATCTGGTTCAACAAAGCTTTCAAAAATTTCAAAATGGACAGGGCTTGTTTCTGTAAACAGCGTGTTGAACGTTCGCAAAATGGGCTGGAACAGAATACGCAAAACTTGTTTCAAAACCGTACTTAAAAAAAAATGGAAATCCGGTTGGTGTATGCGATACTGTTTATGATTCAAATGATGAAGCTTGGTATTACATCTGTCTGGACAAAGATTTCTACGGATTCAAGGATGATATTTATGGCTTTGTGAAAGCCGAATATATTCGGAGACAGTAGGAGAGACAATGATCACTTTTAGACAAAGGGCGATTTCTCAAAAGTCACAAGTTATTTCGAGAAATTGAAAGAAACTATGCGGCTAGGAATTCTTGACAAATACGGCAGGGAAGGAGTAAACGAACGCCCTTTCGTCTGCCACGCCAGTTGAATCTGGTGTAACAGCTGCTTCATGGTATTACGAAATCGAACATTCCAATGGATCAGCAGCTATACAATTTTATAATTCCAATGTAAATAAAGGTGTTCCGATTGCGATTATTTTGCAATACGGACATGGTACCGGAACCGGAGGTTGGGTGCAGGGTAGAGACTATATCAATCCTGCTATCCAGCCTCTTTTTTGACAAAATGGCAGAAGAAGTCTGGAAGGAGGTTACCAGTATATGAGTAGGACTGTAGACGAACGAGTCGTTGAAATGCGGTTCGATAATAAACAGTTTGAAAGTAATGTTCAGACAAGTTTGTCAACGATCGGGAAGTTGAAACAAAGTTTGAACTTACAGGGAGCCACAAAGGGCTTGGAAAATGTGAGCACCGCTGCTAAAAACTGTAACCTGTCAGGATTGACTACTGCGTTGGAAAATGCGCGGGATAAGTTTTCAGCGCTTGAAGTTAGTGTAACGGCACTTGCTAATATTACTAATTCTGCGGTGAATGCTGGAAAGAAGATAATTTCAGCATTGACCATCGAACCAGTACATAGCGGTTTTGAAGAGTATGAAACTCAGATCAATGCGATCCAGACAATTCTTGCCAACACTGAAAGTAAAGGCAGTACTTTACAAGATGTAAATGCAGCTCTTGATGAACTGAACCACTATGCCGATCTGACTATTTATAACTTTACGGAAATGACACGAAACATCGGCACATTTACCGCAGCTGGTGTTGATCTTGATACTTCGGTATCAGCGATTAAGGGTATTGCGAACTTAGCCGCGGTATCCGGTTCAAACTCACAACAGGCGAGTACGGCGATGTATCAGTTGTCACAGGCTTTAGCTGCTGGAACGGTGAAAACTTCAGGATTGGAACTCGGTTGTAAATGCTGGCATGGGTGGTCAAGTATTTCAGGATGCACTAAAAGAAACTGCGCGTGTCCATGGAATTGCTATTGATCAAATGATTACGGATGAAGGTTCATTTAGGGAAACTTTATCCAAAGGATGGCTTACTGCTGAAATACTCACTGAAACATTATCCAAGTTCACAGGCGATTTAACTGAGAGTCAGCTGAAGCAAATGGGCTATACCGATGAGCAAGTGACTTCAATAATCAAAATGGGTAAGACTGCCAATGATGCCGCAACTAAGGTTAAAACACTTACTCAGCTGTTCGATACGCTGAAAGAAGCGGCACAGTCCGGTTGGACTCAAACCTGGCAGTTGATTATCGGCGATTTTGATCAGGCAAAGGAATTGTTTACTGGAATTTCAGATACAGTTAGCAATTATCTCAATGCCTCCGCGGATCGCAGAAATAATCTTCTTAAAGGAGCATTGTCAAGCAATTGGGAAAAAACTCATTTCAAAATAAATGAAGCTGGAATCGAAACCAAAACTTTTGAGGATAGATTGAAGGAAACAGTATCCGCTCACGGTCTTGATGTAGATGCACTCATCGAACAATATGGATCCCTGGAAAAAGTATTTCGATCTGGCGCTGTTTCCACTGACATCTTGAAAGAAGCTGTGGACAGCCTTCGGTCTGGAATAGTGGATTTAAGTGGTGTTAGCCGTGAACTTGGAATGTGGTCAACAGGCGACGACGTCAAGAAAGTACAGGAAGCTTTACAAAATCTTGGATTAGACATCGGTAAAACTGGTGTTGATGGTATACTTGGTCCGGCCACGCAAGCTGCTATAAAAGCATTTCAGGAATTGCATAATATTGAACCGACAGGCATTATCGATGAAGCAACGCTCAATGCCTTAAAAGAAGCAACATCAGAAACAAAAACGCTTACAGGGAATATTGATAAGCTTATTGAAGGTGTCACCAAACTCGGCGGTAGAGAAAAACTGATTGAGTCGTTCAAGAACATTTTCAAAGCGCTAGGCGATACGGTTAAGCCGATAAAAGAAGCCTTTAATGAAGTATTTCCTCCGATGACATCAAAACGACTTAGTGAGCTAATCGATAAATTCAAATCTTTCACTGATGGATTGAAAGTTAGTGATGACACAGCAGATAAATTAAAACGAACGTTTAAAGGTGTATTTTCAGCGGTTGATCTCTTTAAGCGGGGAGTTCAGGCCATACTCTCTCCTATTGGGAAATTCATTGGTTCTGGAGGGCTTAATGGAATAGTGGATGGACTTCTCAATGTGACAGCTTCCATAGGCGATTTCTTTACATCTCTGGATGGGAGTACTGGCATGAGCGATTTCTTTGCTAAATTATCAACGGGTATATTTGATGTTTTAAAAGGAATTATCGGAGAAATCGATCCGGCACTCGAAAAAAGTAGAATCATTAGGCGATGTGTTTTCAGCGGTGAAAACTGCGATCTGTAACTCGGCAACCAGCATTTTTGATGTTGTGAAAATGTATTTTCATGGATTACGGATAATGTGTCTGTCGGAGATGTATTTGCAGGTTTGGCTGGCGGAGGGATATTTGCTGTTGCGAGAAAATTGTCCGGCGTATTGAAGACGATTAAAGAGGGACTCGAGAATTTATTCGAGAAAAGACGTTAAAAGTTGCGGAACAGTTTTCCGAGCTGCTTGGCGGTGTGAAAGAAGCAATTTCTTCATTTACAACAGGAATAAAAGTGGCTTCGCTGATCGGTATTGCAGCGGCCATTGCAATATTATCTGTCGCATTGAATTCGATTGCGAAAATCGAACCTGATAAAGTGGTTAATTCTTTTAACTGCTATAGGAGCTATGCTTGGGGAATTAAGTGCCACTTTATTCGTTATTACAAAAGTTCTTTCTAAGAACGGTTCCAAAGGTCTTGTTAAAGCTGGCGCTTCAATGGTTCTTATTGCCGCAGCAGTTAAAATATTAGCCGATGCCGTAGTCAAATTGTCTGGCTTATCTTGGGATGAAATTATAAAGGGACTTTCTGCGATAGGCGGCGGTTTATTAGAATTATCTGTTGCTATGAAAATCATTAACGGAGCAAAAGTGTCCCTTTCAACAAGTGTTGCGATGATAGCGTTAGCGAAAGCTTGTCAGATGCTTGGAGATGCTCTTGTCAAATTTTCAACGTTTTCTTGGGATGAAATCGGTCGTGGTTTATCTGCAATGGGCGGCGCTTTTAGCAGAACTTACTATCTCGTTGAGTGTCCTTAGTAAAGCTGGCGGATTTGGAGCATTGCTAGGTGGTACTGGAATATTGGTTTGCGGTACAGTCACTTGATGAAATTTCAGAGAATCTCGAACGACTTGGCAATCTCTCTTGGAAACAAATCAAAATGGGCTTGTCTGCAATGGGCGGCGCACTTGGGGAATTTACTGTTTCCTTAGGCATTCTGAGCGCGGTGGGAGGCTTTGGTTCACTTCTTGGTGGAACAGCAATTCTTGTTGCTGTACAGTCGCTTGGTGAAATTTCAGAGAACCTTGAAAAACTTAGTTCCATGACATGGGACGAGATTGGCAAAGGATTAGCTGGAATGGGCGGAGCTTTGGCAGAATTCACTGCCGCATTAAGTGTTCTTAGTGCTGTGGGAGGATTTGGTTCACTTCTTGGCGCTGCTGGAATTCTTGTCGCAGTTCAATCACTGGAGGCCATATCCACAGCTCTTTCAGATATCGGTTCTCTATCGTGGACAGAAATTGGTAAAGCGATTAGCCGGAATGGGCGGAGCTTTGGCTGAGTTTACAGCGGCATTAAGCCTGTTAAATTTCAGTGGCGGGTTTGGGTCTCTTCTTGGAGCAACTGGCATTTTAATTGCTGCCCAAGCCTTGAAACCGATTGGGGAGGCACTTTCAAATATCGGAGCCTTATCCTGGGACGAGATTACGAAAGGTCTTGTCGGAATGGGTGGGGCACTAACGGAACTTGGCGTTATATCCGGCTTGGTCGGAAATCTTGGAGGTTTTGGTTCAATCATTGGAAAAGCGCATCTCTAACGCTTGGAGTACAAGGACTTGGTGAACTGGCCGACGCATTAAAGAAGTTCGGATCAATGGAATGGGATGATATTGGTCGAGGATTAACTGCGATGGCTGGTGCGCTTGGAGATACCGCACTTGGTGGTTTGCTGAATACATTCTCTGGATTTGGTGCAGCCGCAATTGCCGAAATGGCAGCGCCATTGGGGATTTAGCTGATTCGATTAAAAAAATGGTCTGGAGTTACAGTTCCAGCAGGTCTTGGACTTGCGTGAGGCTCTCTTGCAAGTGGCGTTCAGGCGTTCAACTTCAGCGGCTGGGGTGCCGATGCAATAGCGTCTTTTAGCTACACCGATTGGTAATTTAGCCGAATCAATTTCAAAATGGAACGGAGTTGTTGTTCCGGATGGGATTGAAAACGGTCTTAGCAACCTTGCAAGTGGAGTAAAAGCATTCAATTTCAGTGGCTGGGGTGCTGACGCAATTGGCGATGTAGCTACTCCATTAGGAACAATGGCCGAATCAATTTCAAAATGGAATGGCGTTG
>VOFC01002952.1_pt1 | contig 48333 bp, 65 predicted proteins | sample 5384161 | NCBI WGS metagenome assembly VOFC01 (sample SAMN12384722, study PRJNA508395) | human gut metagenome | isolation source: healthy gut B | host: Homo sapiens | reverse complement strand
GTTGCAAAAGGAATTGCAGCTCCGAGGACATCATTGGTTCAGCCAGAACGGAAACAACAGTAGAAAAAGTTAAAAACAAAATTTAATATTAACACAACAACGGATAACAAAATCGTAGCGGCAGCAGGCAGACATTCTGTTCCTGGCAGTGAAACCCATATCTTTTTCCCGGAGGTGATCGACCAGATCAAAGATGTCGTTGAGACCGATACCCTGATCGTCAGCATCGCAGCAGGCAGGAATCTGCAGTATCTGAAAGAGGCTTTCGGCAGATCGGAGCTTAAGCTGATCCGTTGCATGCCCAATACTCCGGCACTGGTACTGGAAGGCTGCACCGGCGTCTGCATCGGAAGAAAACGTCACGGAGGATGACATGGAGCAGGTACTGGCACTGTTACGTTCCTTCGGCATCGCAAGTGTGGTACCGGAACGGCTGATGGATGTAGTCGTAGGTGTCAGCGGTAGCTCCCCGGCCTATGTGTTCATGTTCATTGAAGCCATGGCAGACGAGGCAGTAGCCGCCGGAATGCCCAGAAAACAGGCTTATGAATTCGCATCACAATCCGTCCTTGGCAGTGCCAGGATGGTGCTGGAGACCGGCAGACATCCCGGAGAACTGAAGGACATGGTGTGCTCCCCCGGTGGAACCACGATCCAGGCAGTCAAGGTACTGGAGGAGAAAGGCATGCGCGCCGCTGTCATGGATGCCATGGATGCCTGCATTGAGAAGTCGAAAAGCATGTAGTGACAGCTCGACTCTGTTCATGAGTCGAGCGCCGATTTATGAGCAAAGGTAGTCACGAAGTGACGGAAAGCGTGTCAGCGCGACTTTGCGAATGGCGCAAACCGAGCAGTCATGGCTAAATAGTGCCCAACCCCCCATAACTTGACAAAAATTTTGTCATCTGCTATGATATCTCGCGTAACAAATTTAACATTTTTGTAACAAACTGGTGAAAATCTTAATAAATACATCATATACTATTCACTGGGAGATCCGCAGGTATCCACCCCGTCCGGGAATCTTCCTGTGGGAAAGGCGTGTATCAAGATGACAAAAAGCAGAAGAATGCTGGTTGTATGCGTAGGACTGCTCTGTTCTCTCTTCCTGAGCATGCAGATGAGCATGACCGCACAGGCGGGCAATACAAAAAACTATGTAAATGATCTGAACGGTGGTATTGCATCGATCTTAGACCCCGGTTCCAGGAACAGCACTGAGGTGATCAATGCTACGGTGCAGGAATTGAATCTGACATTCCCCTCTGAGGAAGAGATCAGTTCCGGGCTGGTCATGGCAACGTAAGAGATGCCGTGAATGTACGAAGCGATGCCAGTGAGGATGCTTCCAAGGTCGGCAAGCTCTACAAAGACTGTGGAGGTACGATCCTGGAGCGCAAGGACGGCTGGACCAAGATCCAGTCCGGTACGCTGATCGGCTGGGCAAAGGACGAATATCTCCTGTTCGGGGATGATGCCAGAGCACTGGCCAACGATGTAGGCAGGATGATCGCACAGATCAATACGGAGACCCTCCGTGTGAGAACGGAAGCGGATCAGGAAGCCGGTGTCCTGGGACTTCTTCCCAAGGGAGACATCGCAGATGTAGTAGACAACAGCAACCCGGAATGGGTCTGTATTGACTACGAAGGAGCAGACGGATATGTGTCTGCGGAATATGTAACTGTAGATTTCCAGATCGACTCCGGTGAGACTTTAGAGGAGATCAAGGCAAGAGAAGCCGCAGAGCGTGAAGCAAAGCGTCACGTCAACTACGGCGAATACACCACCGATGCGGATACCACGCAGCTGCTGGCCGCACTGGTACAGTGTGAAGCAGGCTGTGAAAGCTACGAAGGCCAGCTGGCAGTAGGTGCAGTCGTTATGAACCGTGTAAGAAGCGGAGCATATCCCAATAGTATCCACGGTGTTATCTATGCGTCCGGACAGTTCACTCCAGCATTGAACGGTAAGGTAAATACCGTATACGAATCCGGCAAGATCAACGCAAGCTGTATCAAGGCAGCGGAAGAAGCCATCTCCGGCGTATCCAATGTAGGAGATCTGACCCACTTCAGACGTAACAACGGCCGTGACGGACTGGTCATCGGTAACCACGTCTTCTACTAAGATGGCACACAAAAGAACAGCGCATACAACAGAGACGGTATCCCGGAACAGGGGTACCGTCTTTTAACGTACAGGCAGGAGCCGATCCGCCGGATGGAATGAGGAATGAGAAGTGCACAATAGAATCCCGTATCGTGCACCAATAGCTGTTGTCACAGAAGACTATTTGTAGTACACTGGATACAACTACAAAACCAAAGGAGTGATTACATGAGTGAAATGGTAACCTTGTGGCTTGTGGTGTTGATCGTATCGATCGGGGTGGAGGTCGCTACTCTGGGACTGACGAGCATATGGTTCGCCGGAGGCGCCGTTGTGGCAGTGATTGTCGCCGCATTGCAGGCACCGGTCTGGTTACAGATCCTGCTATTTTTTGCAGTGTCTCTGCTGCTGTTATTTTTCACCAGACCTGTCGCAGTCAGATATTTCAACAGAGACCGCGTAAGGACGAATGTGGAAAGCATGATCGGCAGACAGGCAATCGTGACCAGTGAGATCGACAATCTGCAGGGCATCGGCCAGGTGACGGTAGGTGGACAGGAGTGGAGTGCCAGAACCGAAAAAGACGGACTGAATCTACAGCCCGGAACGGTGGTAGACATCGTGGCAGTCAGTGGTGTCAAGCTGATCGTCAAGGTGGATCCGCAGATGACGAAAGGTCACGGGGAAGTACCGGAGTCACAGAATTAAGAATCGTGTAACACGGATACATGAGGGAAAAGTGCGTACAGGGGTACGCAGCGCATCGATAAGGTAGCCAGAAAAGTCAACTTAAAGGAGCAGGTAGCGGATTTCCCCGCCCCAGCCTGTAATCACCAAGGATAACGTAACCATGCGGATCGATACCGTAGTCTTTTACCAGATCACAGATCCCAAGCTGTTCACCTACGGTGTAGAGAATCCCATGATGGCTATTGAGAATCTGACTGCCACCACCCTGCGTAATATCATCGGTGACCTGGAACTGGACCAGACCCTGACTTCCCGTGAGACTATTAATACCAAGATGCGTGCAGCACTGGATATTGCTACCGATCCCTGGGGTATCAAGGTCAACCGCGTGGAGCTGAAGAACATCATCCCTCCCGCAGAGATCCAGAATGCCATGGAGAAGCAGATGAAGGCAGAGCGTGAGAGACGTGAAGCCGTAACCCGTGCCGAAGGTGAGAAGAAGGCTAAGATCCTGGAGGCAGAAGGTGCCAAGAGAGTCCGCCATCCTTCGCTGCAGAGGCAGACAAACAGGCAGCCATCCTCCGTGCAGAGGCGCAGAAGGAAAAGATGATCCGCGAGGCAGAAGGTAAAAACAATGACGGGGGATAAACGCGAGGGGTTGAAAAACGCCGGATAATGAAGTATATTGATTACATATAGCTTGTTACAGGCAACGTTCGTAACAGGGATATCAATGGACAAAATCAGAAAACAGAGGCTGCGGGCGCAAGGCCGGAAAGCTTCGGAAAAGAGGAGTATTATGGATTTAAAGGGACGCGATTTTTTGAAATTACTGGACTTTACACCGGAAGAGATCGAATATCTGCTGGATCTGGCGGCAGACCTGAAGGATAAGAAGAAAAAAGGAATCCCCGTAGATACTCTCCGAGGCAAGAATGTAGCGCTGATCTTTGAGAAGACCAGTACCCGTACCAGATGTGCTTTTGAAGTGGCAGCGCATGATCTGGGAATGGGTACCACTTATCTGGATCCTACCGGATCCCAGATTGGTAAAAAAGGAAAGCATCGCCGATACTGCCAGAGTACTGGCAGGCATGTTCGAGGGTATCGAATACCGTGGCTTTGGACAGGATATCGTAGAGGAACTGGCGAAATATTCCAAGGTGCCCGTATGGAACGGACTGACCAATGAATTCCATCCCACCCAGATGCTGGCAGATCTTCTGACCATCCGTGAGCATTTCGGACACCTGAAGGGAATCCGTATGACTTACATGGGAGACGCGCGTTACAACATGGGAAACTCCCTCATGGTCGGCTGCGCGAAGATGGGTATGCATTTACCGCATGCACCACGGCAAAATATTTCCCGGCAAAAGAGCTGGTGGCAGAGTGTGAAGCAATCGCGGCACAGACCGGCGGCAGCATCACCCTGACCGAAGATGTGAAGGCGGGCACGAAGGATGTGGACGTGATCTACACTGACGTGTGGGTATCCATGGGCGAGCCCGACGAAGTATGGACCGAGCGTATCAAGGAATTGTCTCCTTATCAGGTGAATAAAGCGGTCATGGATAATGCCGGCGAGCAGGCCATCTTCATGCACTGTCTTCCTGCATTCCATGATCTGAAGACCAAGATCGGTGCCCAGATGGGTGAGCGTTTCGGCATCACCGAGATGGAAGTCACCGACGAAGTATTTGAATCCGGACAGTCTCTGGTATTTGAAGAGGCAGAAAATCGTATGCATACAATCAAGGCAGTGATGGCGGCAACTTTATGAGTATGAAAGCAAAGATATTAGAGCTCCTTCGGGAAAAAAAGGATCGGGGCTGGCAGCAGCACCGGAAAGCGAGGCCTATGTCTCCGGACAGGAGCTCTGTGAACAGTTCGGCGTATCACGGACTGCCGTATGGAAAGCAATCGGACAACTGAAAAAAGAAGGCTATGTCATTGAAGCGGTACAGAACCGCGGCTACCGTCTGCTAGATCAGACGGAGGAAGTCTACAACCAGGCCGATATCCAAAGCAGACTGAAGACAAAGTGGGTGGCACATCCCTTACTGTTTTTCGACAGCATTGATTCCACCAATATCCGCGCAAAGCAGGAAGCGGAACAGGGAGCAGAGAGCGGATTGTTGGTGGTAGTCGGATCAGCAGAGCGCCGGACGGGGCCGAAGAGGCCGCGGCTGGGAGAGCCCCGCAGGGATAAATATTTATTACACCCTGCTATTAAAACCGGATTTTTCATCGGACTGCGCACCGATGTTGACGTTAGTCATGGCACTGGCGGTGGCGAAGGGCATCCGGCAGACACTGCGCCGCGACAGCGAAGAGGCAGCAGCCAAGGTCGGCATCAAGTGGCCCAACGATATTGTAGTGGACGGTAAAAAGGTCTGCGGCATTCTCACGGAGATGAGCATGGAGCAGGGGTACATCCAGCACATTGTGATCGGTGTGGGCATCAATGTGCGTAAGCAGGAATTTCCCGAGGAGATCCGGGACCGGGCGGCAGCCATTGATGAACAATGCGGCTTCCGCATTTCCCGCAGTCAGCTGATTGCGGATATTATGGAAGCCTTCGAGGAAGATTATGAGATCTTTTTACGGACCCATGATCTGAAAAGGCCTGCGGGCCTCCTATGCGGAACTTCTGGTAAATCAGGACAGGGAAGTCTGCGTATTGGATCCCAAGGGCGAATACCGTGGCATTGCCAGAGGCATCAACGACCAGGGAGAGCTTCTGGTGGAGCGTCAGGACGGTACCATAGAGGAAGTCTATGCCGGAGAAGTATCGGTCCGCGGCATTTATGGGTACGTGGTATGTACAGCATTTTCCGGGATGGCAGAAGGCAGGACGGACAGCCGGATGGAAAGACCGGAATAAAAAGACCGGAACAGATAGTCCGTGACAGAATTGAGACAGAACAGGATATAGAAGTATGGACGAGAACAAGATCGTACTCTGCGGCGCCAACGCCTATGAGAAGAAATATTATTTTAACGAAGAACAATTTAAGATGATTCCGGATTCCATCAAGCAGGAGCTGCATGTGATCTGCGTGCTCTTCACCGAGGAAGTGGGCGGTGTCTTTACCATTGCCTTTGAAGAGGATGGAAATGTGGTCATGGAGACCAATGCGGATGATGATGACATCTATTATGATGAGATCTCTTCCGGACTGTTGATCTCTGAGATCCGTAGGAGCAGACAGGAGCTTTTCGAGTCCCTGAGTCTGTATTACCGTGTGTTTATCAAAAAAGAAGATGTATCGGCACTGCTGGATGAGGAGGACGGCGAATGATATTTGTCATTGATGTAGGCAACACGAATATGACCATGGGTGTCTTTCAGGGGAAAAAGATGGAAGCCACCTTCCGGATCATGACGAAGACCCCCAGAACCTCAGATGAATACGGGATCATGATCACCCAGCTGCTAAAAAATAACGGTATCGAAGTGACGGACATCGAAGGAGCCATCATCGCCAGCGTCGTGCCGGATGTGATGCATTCCCTGACCAGTTCTATCATCCGCTATCTCAAGACAAAACCACTGATCGTGGGCCCCGGTGTGAAGAGCGGCATCAAGGTCGCTACCGAGGATCCCCGGGCCATCGGTGCAGACCGTATCGTGGATGCGGTGGCAGCTTATGTGAAATACGGCGGACCGGTGCTGGTACTGGATTTCGGTACTGCCACCACGTATGACCTGATCACGGAGGACGGAAGATTTACCGCAGGTATCACTGCTCCCGGCATCCGCATCAGTTCCGAGGCCTTATGGAAAGAGACGGCGAAGCTGCCGAATATCGAGATCCGCAAGCCGAAGACTATTCTGGCACAGGAGACCATTACCAGTATGCAGGCCGGTACTCATGTATGGTCAGATCGGACAGACGGAATACATTATCCGCAAGGTAAAGGAAGAGAGCGGGCTTGCGGAGCTGAAGGTCGTGGCCACCGGAGGCTTAGGCCGTGCCATTGCGGACGAGACCGACAGCATTGATATCTATGACAGTTCTCTGACCCTGGATGGACTGCGGATCATCTACGACAAGAACAGACGTTGATAGGGGAATGACATGATAAAGCTGGAAAAAGCAGCAACAAAGATTATGGCAGCCATCGGAACAGCAGTAATGCTGTTCCTGCTGTTTTATTCCTGGAAATATACGAAGAGGCTGGTGGAACCGGAATATTATCTGGATGAAAAAGACAGTATTCTCTGGAATGCTCTTGTCGGCGTAGTGCTGGTGGCGGTATGCGGGGCTCTGTCCGGAGTGATGAAAAAGATCCCGGCGTGGGCACTGCATCTGCTGGCAGTTCTGGGAGCTGTGACAGCAGTGATTCTGGGGATAAGGCTTGCGAGGGCCGCCGGAGCGGAGAGCATTGCGGACCAGTATTATGTGCAAAGAGCAGCTATGGCACTGGCGGACGGTGATGCGGAATGGGTGCTGGCACAGGATTACTATGGTATCTATCCGTTCCAGCTGGGACTGGCGGAGATCTTCGCCTTAATCTTCCGTGTGGCAGGCTCCACGGAACGGCTCGTGATCCAACAGGTACAGGCGGTCTGCGGAGGCATCACGCTGTATGTGGGATTTAGGATCGTGCGGGAACTGTCGGGAAGCAGGGCAGCGGAACTGCTGTATCTTGTGGCGGAGCTTTTGTTCCTGCCGGTGTATTGCTATGCTTTGTTTATCTATGGTGAGAGTATCGGAACCTGCAGCGTCCTGTGTGCCATCTGGTGTTACCTGATGGCCAACCGGCCGGAGGGAAAGGTGTGGCAGAAGGGACTGCTGTGGGGTGCCGTCGCGTTGTTCATGGGACTGGCGTATGCGACCAGAAATGTATTGCTGGTGGTATGGATCGCCATGGTCATCATGCAGATCCTGGTGCTGCTTCGCAGTAAAAATGGCAGGGACTGCCGGCGCTCTGCGTGGTGCTGGCAGTCATGCTGCTGGGGAAAACGACTCTCTGTCACATGGCGGAAGGACAGCTTGACCGGGAATATGGTTCCGGTGCTCCGTATGTTCTGTGGGTTGCCATGGGGAATGCAGGGAGAATCCCGACGCCCTGAAGGGGCCGGGAACCTACAATGACTATAATCTGACACTTATCTGCAGGCCGGGTATGACAGCATAGAGGCAGCAGAAGTGGCCAAAGGAGATATCAGGCAGTGTCTGGCAAAATGGCAGGAGATCCCGTGGCAGCCGTTACGTTTCTCAAGGAGAAACTGCTGATCCAGTGGATCGAGCCTACTTATTGCAGCTTTAACCAGACCAGATACCAGTACCGGCCGCAAGGCTGGGTGGAAGACCCTATACCGGACAGGCCAATGAAAGAGCACTGGCATTCCTCGAACCGTTTTCAGGGAATGGTATATCTGGCGGTTTTCGGATATTATTTGAGGATCCTGCTGGGAAAACTGAAAGGTGTACAGGTACTTCCGGGGATTATTTTTTCTGGGCGGCTTTTTCATTACGATCCTCTGGGAGGCCAAGAGCCGTTATGTGTATCCCTATATCGTCATGATCCTTCCCAGCGCGGCATGCAGTATGGAGTATTACGGCCGTTTGCTGGCGGGTGGCATCGGAGGATCGCAGGCGGTATTGCGAGTAGTAGGGAAAGGAAACAGAAACAAAAGAAATAGGAAGGACAGCATGAAAAAATTACAGATTGGTAATGTGACCCTGGACAACCCGGTGATCCTGGCACCCATGGCGGGAGTATCCGACCTGCCGTTCCGCCTGCTTTGCAGGGAGATGGGAGCGGCGCTGGTGTGCATGGAAATGGTGAGTGCCAAAGCCATATATTATAACAATAAAAATACGGACAGCCTCATGGAGATCCATCCCGAGGAAGTGCCGGCTTCCTTGCAGCTGTTCGGTTCTGATCCGCAGATTCTTGCGGAGATGGCAAAACGCATCGAGGAGCGTCCTTTTTCCATTCTGGATCTGAATATGGGCTGCCCGGTGCCGAAGGTAGTGAACAATGGGGAAGGTTCGGCACTGATGAAGGATCCGAAGCTGGTGGAGCAGATCCTGACCGCACTGGTAAAGGCCATCAACAAGCCGGTGACCGTGAAGATCCGGAAGGGCTTTGACGATGACCATGTCAATGCCGTGGAGATCGCGAAGATCGCGGAAGCCTGCGGTGTGGCAGCAGTGGCGGTGCACGGACGGACTAGAGCCCAGTACTACAGCGGACAGGCAGACTGGGATATCATCGCACAGGTGAAGGATGCAGTGAAGATTCCAGTGATCGGCAACGGGGATGTGGACAGCCCGGAAAAAGCAAAAGCCATTCTGGAACAGACCGGCTGCGACGGTGTCATGATCGGCCGGGCGGCAGAGGGCAATCCCTGGATCTTCCGGGAAGTAGTGTCCTACCTTGCGAGCGGCACGATCCCCGCGAGACCCACGAATAGGGAGAAGCGGGAACTGATCCTGCGCCATGCGGCATTGCAGCTGGAATACAAGGGCGAATATACCGGCGTCCGGGAGATGCGCAAGCACCTGTCCTGGTATACCGTAGGAATGCCCCATTCCGCTCATTTCCGCCAGGCCATCAACACCATGGAGAAAATGGACGAGCTCATCCGGGGAGTGCAGGAAATCTTTCCGGACGAAGTGTAGTGCGGATTTTGGATACAGCAATGCATTATGAGGCAGACCTTGCATGATATGATGTTGTGCGCGGTGTGGTGCATATAATTGGGCTGGCTGCATACACTGTAGCATGGACACTATTTTGTATCTCTATCCGGCGCGACGGACAGCGATGTGCGGGACACCGCCGGAGGAAAAAGCGGAACTGCGCCGGGGAAAACTGAAGAAATTTTTGCCCTTCCTGTGGAAAAAGGGAGAAGACCGGCATCCTGTGGTGACTGTGAGCCGGACGGAATATTTTTTCCCGGACTATCATCTGGTCAGAGGTCGGTAGCCAGAACGGAAGGCATGGATGGAGAAAAACAGGCGGAGCTAATACGGAGCTAAAGCTGCGGGAACAATTACAGGAACTGACAGAGGATCCGGACCACACATACATTGTGTGCCGTGAGCCTCTTTCTTTTTATTTCGGAAGGGAATTCCGGGATTATCTGCAACAGGAGTGGATCGAACATCTGCTGCGCTACGGGGAGAGACCGGGCGGCTATCCGGCGTGGCCGGATCTGGTCCTGTTGGGGAGAAATCCGTATCTGCCTTATGTCGTGCTCCGCTATGCTGCCAGATTGCAGAGCATGAAATGGTATCTTACGGAAAGAGAATACCGGGAGGAGGAAGAGTGGCTGACCGGGGAACTGGAGGATGAGTACGGTCTGATCCCGGAGATCCGGCTGCTTGCGGAAACTGCGGACTACGGCACGAGTACGGTTGCAGGGGACGAAACCCTGCGTGGTACTGGATTTTGCGACAATGAAAAAGGTCTACGGCGGCGGACTGGCAGCAGGCAGTATCTGGCTGGATTTTCCGGCATCGGAGGACAAGGAGCGCCGGGCCACGTGGTACAATGTCCGCAGATCCGTTATTTTTCCATGAAAAAGAGTGGAAAGACCCTCGAAAAGCCCAGGAATACCTTGACACCATCAGTAAAAATGGGTATAATAACTCGGTTGATTTGAAGTAGATCTGGATAAGATCAACGTTGGATGCAGCGTCAAGATTTGGATGAAGAATATGAAGAAGAAATGGAATACAAAATTGTAGGATCTTCCGAGGCAAACAGCCTGAACGGTAAGATTTCCAATGAGTCACCGGTAGGTCATGCACTGATGGGACATAAAGTCGGCGATGAAGAACTGTAGAGACTAGGCAGGAGAAATCCATTATAAAGTACTGAGCATCCACAGATCTAATTAAGGAAGTGACAACAGTGGGAGAACAGAAGAATCAAAAGACACAGGACGTAAATCAGCTGCTGAAAATCCGCCGCGATAAGCTTGCAGAACTGCAGGCAGACGGAAAAAGACCCTTTTCAGATCACCAAATATGATGTGACACATCACAGCACCGATATCAAAGATCAGTTTGAGGAACTGGAAGGCAAGACCGTCCGCATCGCAGGACGTGTGATGTCCAAGCGTGTCATGGGTAAGAGCATCCTTCTGTAATGTACAGGATCTGCCCGGCAATATCCAGGTATATGTGGCAAGAGACAGCATCGGTGAGGAAGAATACAAAGCTTTCAAAAAATGGACATCGGAGATATCGTAGGTATCGAAGGCGAAGTATTTAAGACCAAGACCGGCGAGATCTCCGTACATGCGTCCCAGGTAACACTGCTGTCCAAGAGTCTTCAGATTCTTCCGGAAAAAATTTCATGGTCTGACCAATACCGACATCCGTTATCGTCAGCGTTATGTCGATCTGATCATGAACGCAGACGTAAAAGAAACCTTTATCAAACGTTCCAGATCATCAGTGCAGTACGTCAGTATCTGAACGGACAGGGCTTCCTGGAGGTAGAGACACCCATGCTGGTATCCAATGCCGGCGGTGCGGCAGCAAGACCTTTCGAGACCCACTACAATGCGCTGGATGAGGACGTAAAGCTGCGTATCTCCCTGGAGCTGTATCTGAAGAGACTGATCGTCGGCGGCATGGAGCGTGTCTTCGAGATCGGCCGTGTATTCCGTAACGAAGGTACTGGACACCAGACACAATCCGGAATTCACACTGATGGAGCTGTACCAGGCATACACCGACTATTACGGAATGATGGATCTGACCGAGAACATGTTCCGCTATGTGGCACAGACTGTTCTTGGCACAACGTGAGAAGAGAGATGGATCTGGGCAAACCGTTTGAACGTATCACAATGGTAGATGCTGTCAAGAAATACGCAGGCGTTGACTTCGACCAGATTCCCGATACCGCTGCTGCGAAGAAGCTGGCAGACGAGAAGGGCCACATCGAATACGAAGGGCGTCATGCCAAGGGCGATATCCTGAACCTGTTCTTGTGTGGCAATCACAAACCTGCCGCCGAGAAAGATGATGGGTATTGATTCCGAGGGTATGCTGATTTCCGCAGTGTACGAGTATGACGGACGGGAAGGCTTAAATCTTTTGATGCTGGATGACAGTATTCCGGCAGGAGCAAAGCTGTACTAAAGAGGTCATTTACTACAAAAAATCGCGTTACTACAACTTTTCTACAACTTTTGCGCGAGACCCTACGAAACCGGATGAAGCAATATGAAAGGCGGATCTGCTTATAAAATGCAGATTCGCCTTTCTTTTTACATCAGCTTCATGTTCACACTAATTTTTTTTGCCTTCTCCTGCATATTCTCTTGTGTAATATGGGTGTAGATGTCCATTGTAGTAGAGAAATCGGCATGCCCCATGACTTGCTGAATGAATTTAACATCGTTGGTGCTTTCGCAGAGCCGGGTACAGAAGGTGTGCCGCAAGTTGTGAACACTAAAATGAGGGAGCAGATCCGGTTCACGGTCTTCCAGTTCAGCCTGATCCATTTCCTCCATGTTGTAAGTTACGCTGATTCTCTCAATCGCCCGATTGATATTGTGGGCGCTCATGAATGAGCCGGTTCTGTTGCGGAAAACAAAACCGTGAACTCCTCCTAACACCAGTTGATCGTCTGGATACAATGCGTCGATGGTTTCGATCTGGAGGCGAAGCTGCTCGGCCACCTCTGGATAGAGGATAGGGATAATTCGTGTACCGCTCTCAGTTTTGGGAGTGGTAATGTGAAATCCGGCTTTTCCGTCAATGACCCGGTAGATTAAGTTGTGGTTGACCGAGATTGTGTTTTCGCTCAAGTTAATATCGCTTTTGGTAATGCCGGTACATTCTGCTACACGCATTCCTGTTCCAAGGAGCACAGTCATGATGGGGAGCCAATGGCTGTATGTAGGGGACTTGGCAATAAAACGCAGGAAATTCTGCTGTTGCGTTTTAGTGAGTGCGATCCGCCGTTTAGGCTTTGGAGCGCTGCCATCCGTCTTGAGCTTGCGGTAAATGCCCTTGCTGGGATTTTTGCGGATGTAATCGTCGTCCACGGCCATTTCAAGCGTAGGGTGAACAATGGTGTTGATGCTCTCCAGTGAGTTGATAGCAAAGCCGTGTTTCAGCAGTTTGGTATAAAACGCGAGAATATCACTTCTGTGGATTTGTGGAAGAGGCATGTTAGCGAAAGGCTCTTCTTTCACATAGAAGTCCCACAGGTAAAGATAATTTGCTCTGGTAGAGGGCTTCAGTTTGATGTTGTTATTCATGTAGACCTTGAACATATCATTCAGGGTAAGCTTCATGGCTTCCTGAGTACGGATGCCATCATCCTTATCTTTGTTGATCTGCTTTTCTTTGACACGAAGACTTGCGAGATCGGAGTCGTAGAGATATTTCTTTTTAGTGCCTAATTTGTAGACATACATATAGCTGCCATCTGCCCGTTGTGTTTCTCCAGGCCGAAGATTTCGTCCTTTGTTGTCTTTTCTCACTTTTGCCATTACTGGTACCTCCTGATTATAAAAGTGTAGTGCGCCTTACTGGCATGGTTATTTAGCCGGAAATATCATAAAGATATTCTTTGATACGCTGGACACTCCATAGGACACGGGTGTTCATAGTAATGCGTGCATTGGCAAGATCCCCAATCTGTACTGCAGTGTGCCTTCCACAGCACAACAGTTTGCAAAGGGTATCGGTATCAACAGCCAAGCACTGCTCCGGCGGTAGGTCATTCGGTTTTCTTTTCTCCATAATCGTCCTCCTTTTTTCGATTACAATGATCCCTTACGATTTGTAGAAGAAGGTTTTCAACAAAAACAATGAAAACGGTCTTGAGGTCAGGAGGTATTGAAATAACAAAAGAACTCTAATGGGGCCATTTCCTACGCCAGAACGGTTCTGCCGTGTATTTCAGGCTGCTGCTGTGCAGCACTTCGATTATGGGCGCGCTTCTGTGGTCATCGCACACTGTCCAGAATTCCTGTATAACTCCCCATAGAGGTTATGAACTTGTCAAGGTACTAAAAGAGTGTAGGGATCATCCGGTATTACCAAATGATCCGATACATCCTATAAATAGGCAGGGAAGAAAGAACTTCTGCAAAGAGGAAAGAAAATTTAAAGAAAATCCAAAAATCAATATATAGAATATTTGAATTGACAAGCACTATATATTGTGTTAGAATTGCAATGTAATTGATTTTTGTGCGTTGCCCGTCAGGGTACACAGGCTTTAGGGCTTGTGTTGCGGAGTAATGACTGCATTGCACACGCTGTTAATTTTGTACTTGTGTCAGTAGTATCACTGCGCCTTTTCAGGCCGGTATATTGCTGGCTTTTTTTATTTTACGGGATTTACCCACCATTGCGAGAATGACATCGGTTCATAGGCAACTATGGACACCAGGCTTTATGCCGTCTGTCATTCTCGCTTTTTTATTGCCTGTAAGCCTGAAAGGGCTTTAAGGATAAATCAAAACTGAGAAAGGCAGGTCATGTACATGAATGTGAAGCAGAAAAGAAAGCAGAATGGTCGGCGGGTCAAGTCGGCACACTCCACGGACTGGAAGATGAAGAGACAGGCAGTATCTTCGCTCCGGCTACGAAATGTTGCACCAATGGCGAGGGCGGTTATTTTGCCCCGAAGATCACGAAGGGGGATTTGATATGTCTGGCAGCAATAGTGCTGAACGAAAGCGGCATGAACCGCTGGTGCTGGTAGAAACGGCAGATATTTCGGAAGAAGACTGGCTGGATTACCGGCGCCGTGGAATCGGCGGCAGCGATGTATCGGCGATCTTTGGCACTTCTCCATTCCGGACAGCCAGGGATTTGTACTACGACAAACTGAACATAGCGTCAGTGGAAGATGATGAGGGCAACTGGGTTGCCATGGAAATGGGGCATTTGCTGGAGCCTCTGGTAGCAAAGATATTCGAGCGGAAAACTGGATATCGGGTCTACCAGATCAAAAAGATGTTCCAGCACCCACAGTATCCTTGGATGCTGGCTGATGTGGACTACTTTGTGGAACTGTCGGATGGCACCACAGCAATCCTTGAGATCAAGACCACAAACTATAATGCCAGAGATAACTGGTGGATGAATGGGAAGGAGACTGTTCCAGTCTACTATGAATCTCAGGGGCGTCATTATATGGCAGTAACGGATCTTGACCGATGTTTCTTTTGCTGCCTGTATGGTAACAACGAGGAGGAAGTTATTATCCGGGAGGTCAAGCGTGATTTCGAGTATGAGGCTGAGATGGTCTTTTTGGAGCAGTATTTCTGGGAAAACCATGTCCAGCGCCATGTGCCGCCGCCCTATACAGAAAGTGGGGCCTTGATTATTGAGAGCGCACGCAAACACTTTGGCCCGGCAGATAAAAATGCCCCGGCCGTTGCACTTGACCTGGATATGACTGCAAAACTTATGCAGTATTTGCGGCTTCTGGATGAAAAGAAAAATGCAGAGGTGTACTCCAAAGAAATCGACAAGGATATTCAGCGTCTGAAGGCCCTGTTGATTGCGGAAATGGGTACCAGCTGTACTGCGATCTGTGAGCAGGAGGGAGTGAACTATACGGTTACCTATACCCCTGTTCGCAAGTCCGTCATCGACAAGGATAACCTGCTTCGGTTGAAACTGGAGCATCCGGATATTTACGAGCAGTTTGTTACAGTATCCGAATCCAGACGGTTCAGCGTTAGAGCCTCAATTATGGAGGCCGCTTAGTGAGGTGAAAAAGGATGAATTGTATTGGAACCTACGACGGGACGATTTTTTATAATCCTGCCAATAAGTTTTGTATCGTCAGTGTAAAAACCGCAGATCAGAGCGTGCCAGCTGAGGCCAGGTCAAACAGGCGGTACAAAGACCATTTGATCCGCTTTACAGCTGTGGGGTATGAGATTCCACGGACAGATGCGGTAGAGTTGGAACTGGATGGTGAATGGGCAAAAGGCAAGTATGGTGTCCAACTCCAGGTGGAGCAGTGGCGTGAAATTGTGCCCAGAACAAAAAACGGCGTAGAGGGCTACCTTGCCTCCGGGCTTATCAAAGGGATTGGTCCTAAAACCGCCGCAGACATTGTGGAGCGGTTCGGTGTGGACACATTGGATATTCTGGAACACCAGCCGGAGCGGCTGTTGGAGATCCGGGGCATTACGGAAAATAAATTGGAGGACATCAAAGCTTCTTATGCAGAAAACCGTATGCTCCAAGGAATTATGACCTTGCTGGCACCGTTTAAGATTACTCCCAAGACGGCATTGAAAATATATCAATATTTCGGCCCGACCAGCGTAGAGATTTTGGAAAAGAGCCCATTTGAGCTTTGCCAGATCTCCGGCTTTGGATTTCGGCGGGTAGATGCAATCGTACAAAAGAGCGGGGGCGATCTCCATGACTCTATGCGTATCAAAGGGGCTGTCTTTTTGTGCGCTGGATGAGGGCAAGAGTAAACGAGGCCATCTGTACATCAGTTCTGAAGAACTGGAGAAATCAGCGCTGAAACTGCTCAATGAGAAGATACCTGTACCGGAGCTTCGCCTGCATCAGCAGGAAGTCAGGGATATGATGCAGGAAATGATCCTGAATGGAGCAATCGTTTCCGTGAAGGATAATATCTATCTTCCCAGAGTGTTTGCCCAAGAGGATGAAACGGCGCGCCGGATCGCCCAGCGTCTGGTCACCCAGATGCCAGTAGAGCATATTGCGCCGGTGCTGGAACAGGTCAAGGTTGAAATGGGACTGCGCCTGTCTGCACAGCAGGAGGCTGCGGTCTATGCAGCATTTAGGCATGGCTTGTCAGTGATTACGGGTTCTCCTGGTACTGGTAAAACAACAGTGCTGCGGACGATACTTGAGGTTTACCGGCGGCTGTACCCTGATGGCAAAATTGCTCTTATGGCACCTACCGGTCGGGCAAGCCGCAGGATGTCGGAGAGTACCGGCTTTGAGGATGCCCGAACATTACACAGTGGTCTGGGACTGACCAGTGAAGAGGATGAGGGTAGCCGGAACAGAAAGTCAGAGCCACTGTCGGCCGATTTAATCATTGTGGATGAGTTTTCCATGGTGGATATGTGGCTTGCTGAGAAATTTTTTGAACGCATGAAGATAAATGCCAGAATCGTACTGGTAGGCGACCCAGATCAGCTTCCGAGCGTAGGAGCCGGAAATGTGTTTCGTGAAATCATCGAAACCAAAATCGTCCCAGTAACGGTGCTGGATCAGATTTTCCGTCAGTCGAAGGATAGTCTGATTGCCTATAATGCCAAATTTATCAACGAGGGCAATACCAAACTGTTTTATGGACCGGATTTTGTTTTCGTGTCTGGTGATAGTCAGGAAGACACCGCTGAAAAGATTACAGAACGGTATTGTTTGGAGATACAGGAGAGTGGCATTGAGAATGTGCAGATTCTTTCACCTTTCCGTTCAGAAGGCGCCGCGTCGTCGGAACAGCTGAATGAGACCATTCGTGAATTGGTCAACCCATTCCGCTCTGCGGAGGAGGAAATCAAGTTCGGCCCCAGGATATTCCGGATCAATGACCGCATCATGCAGACCAAGAACACAGAAAAGGTATCTAATGGAGATCTGGGCTTCATCCGGTATATTAAGGACACTGACCAGGGCAAAAAAATCGGCATGGATTTTGGCGCTGGCAGGACACTGGAATACGGCGTAGATGATTTGAGCAATGTGGATCTGGCGTATGCCACTACAATCCACAAGGCTATGGGCTCTGAGTATGAAACAGTCATTATGCCGCTGCTCAAAGCGCACACTATCATGATGTATCGTAATCTGCTCTACACCGGAATCACGCGTGCCAAAAAGCGGGTGGTTCTGATTGGGCAGAAACAGGTATTGTTTATGGCAATCCATCGTAATGAGATTGGAAAGCGAAATACGCTGCTGGGTATGCGTATCCAGATGTATTTCAAAGCCTACGCAAAGAAAAAAGCCGGTATCCCCATTCCAGCTGCATTGGAAGAACAATTGAAGAACGCAAGTTAAAAAAGAGAGGTCAGATGCAGAAATAGCACTTGGCGTCTCCTATTTTTATGTCAGAAAGGAGTTTCCAACATGAACGAAAAAAGTAATCCGATGCCTATGATGTACAAAACAATTCCGGCAGTGGCAGAACTGAACAAGGTGCCGGGCTTTGACCCGCTCAAATTTCTGCGCCATAAGGTGTCCAGAAAGACAAATGAGGAAATGCTGCAGTTGGAATTGCCTTATCAGAAACTGTGGTTCCGTCTGCGCCACCCACAGGGCCGCATGAAACTGACTACCCTGCGGATCACGGAACAGCTTGCGATTATGGAGGCCAGAGTCTATCTGGACCGCAGTGATGCAGAGCCCATTAGCAGTTACATCTCGCAGCACAGTGCGGAAGAAGGTACCGACTATGTGCAGGCTGCCCAGGATGAGGCATTGAGTGCTGCGCTGTCGGATGCCGGTTTCGGTTTGCAGTTTGCCGATGTTGCTGTTGACAGTACGGGCAAGGTGTTTGGAAGCAGTATTCCGCTTTCCGGGACAGCTCCTATCCAGCAACCGATGCCAAATGCGGCGCAGAGGCCCGTAGAAGCCCCTGGAGCGGCGCTGCGGCAATCTGGTGGGGAAGTTCATGCCCGGCTGGAAAGAGCGCCTCAGAACGCCGTAGAGCGCCGTAATGCGCCTGCTCGTCCGGCGCCTATTCAGAAACCTGCGGCAAAGCCGGTTCAGAATGAACAGCCCCCGGTTTCTCCGGTACAGCCCACTGTCCAGCAGATGGCTGCAGAAGAGAAGGAGAATATGGATACGCTGCCTGCCGGCAAGGTAGAGGAGAATGCTCCCAATATGGAGCTGCCGGTACCGAGCCGCGAGGTTACATTGGATAGCAGTCCAAAACAGGATGATGTGTCTGAGCAGCCGGCCGCACCCGTATTCCAATCGGATGAACCGGAAGAACTGCCTGTGGCGCCTGTTGTTCAGCAGGAAGCACCCAATCAGCCTGTGGCGCCTTCTTATACGGAGAGCACTCCGGTAGAAGACATCTTGAAGGTAATGACCTTTGAAGAAGCGCAGAATGTGGTGGTGGATAGCGGTCTGAGCAAAGGAAAGACCATGGCAACAGTTGCCAAGGAGCGTCCGGTGAGTCTGAAATTCTACCTCACCCCAGGCAACAAGAGCACCAACAATATCGTTCGTGCTGCGGCGCAGATCATGCTCGATGGTATGGCCGCACAGAAAGCCGGATGATAAGCAGCCCCATCTATGGGGCCAAGAAGGGAGGGAGAACAGATGGACTCATATCCAGGAGATTTTCCGTTCGGTATTATGGATGTAGTGGAACTTCTACATCTACGAATCAGACGCCGACAGGCAAACAGTGTATATGTGGATTGCCCGTTTTGTGGTGACCGCCGCGGCAAGATGAATGTGAATTTCGTCAAAAATGTCTGGCGGTGCAATTATTGTGATGAGCATGGCGGTATGCTTGCGCTTTATGCGCGGCTAAACAATACGACTACATCCGATGCGTATTGGGAAATAGGAGAAGCCCTGTGCAACGATTTTCACAGGGAACGGCCGAACTCTGGATATGAGATGGCAGGAAACCAGCAGGCTGGCACTGGGTCCCCGGTTTCGGGGACTCAGACCGACCTTGCCGGATATGAGAGGAGGGGCGAACTAAAAACAGTGCAGCAAGCAGAACGGGCCAGCGGACAGGAAATTCATCAAACGCTTTCGCTGCTGCTCGCTATGCTGCCTCTTCAGCCTGCCCACCGCAACCATCTGCACTCCCCAAAACGGGGACTGTCGGATGAACAGATCGACCGGATTGGGTTCAAGAGCACTCCACCCCCTTTCCTTTGCCGCTCCATTACCGAGCGGCTGATGAAACAGGGATGCAAGGTGGAGGGGGTGCCCGGCTTTTATCTGGATGACAGCGGGCGCTGGACCATGAACTTCTACCGAAAAAACGCAGGGATTTTGATTCCGGCTGTGGGATACGACGGTATGATACATGGCCTGCAGATACTTTTGGATAGTCCGCTCAAGCAAAAAGATGATCCACCGGATAAGTCAGGAGCCAAATACATCTGGTTTTCGTCCTCGTCCAAAAATATGGGCGTCACATCCGGGAGCCCGGTACATTTTATCGGCAATCCATCTGCTCGGGTGGTCTATGTCATTGAGGGACTGCTGAAAGCAGACATCTCACACTGCCTGACAAACCGGACTTTTGCGGCGATTGCCGGCGCAAACAACACAAGCCAGTTGGATACGCTGTTTGCACTGTTGGCACAGAATGGCACTGAGGAGATCATTGAGGCTCATGATATGGATAAGTACAGTAACCAAATGACCTCTAACGGGGCATCTAAGATCTATCTGATGGCCCGGAAAAATGGAATGGCATGTCGTCAGCTGACCTGGAATCCGAATTATAAAGGGTTTGATGATTGGCAGCTTGCCCTTCGGGAGAAAGAACAGAGGGAAAAGGAGGTGCAGAGAATGAATTTTAAGCAGCAATATCTGTGCGGTAAGTGTGATTTTACTTATATAGATGGCTGCGTCGAGCTTTGGCACACCAGAGCGGAGAAAGATTTGGACCTGACAGAGTATCTGGGGCTTACAAAGGAAGAGTATCAGATATTTCTTGCTCAAGGCAATCAGGCGCTGAAGGATATTCTGGACAGCCAGAGAGTTTTCCGGAGATTTTGCATTTACCAGCTTTGCCTGGGTGAGACACAGACGGTACCTTTCGCGTTCAAGCAACTGGATGCACTGCGTAAGGCTGGATATGAACAGCCGCCTGCCGCCGCCTATCAGACGGTATGGAGCGCAGAGGTCTGTTGCCCAAAGGGGCAGAATGACATGGAAGTGCTGGGGCGCCTGTTCCTGGACTTTAATGAGCATTTGTCGGAAGATTACAGAGGCCGTCCGTTGGCTCCATCTGATGTGGTGGAACTGGACTGCCAAGGCAAACGCACATACTTCTATGTGAATGACTGCCGGGATTTTGCGCCGGTACGCTTCTCCCCACTCTTGTGTAAAAGACTTCCGGAGCCTGCTCAAAAACAGGAATGAAGGGATAGGGGTCAGATGCGTATTGCAGAAAAGAAGAAAAGTCAGATCGCAGCACTGTATGAGCAGTGTTCCAATCTTCCGGCAGATGTCAGAAGTTGTCTGGAGAATGGCTACTTTACCGTAACGGTACCTCCGCCATGGAACATGAGCAATCAAAAGGCTGCGCAGGAGGTGCAGGACAAAATCAAGGAATGGTCAAGGCAGTATACTGGCGTGGTCTGCTACTGTTTTGACAGCTTCAGCACACTTTTATATGTGCTGTGAGCAACACACAATGGCATGGAAAGGGTCATAACGGCCTACTCCATGCCATTTTTTGCGAAAGGAGATTTTACAATGGGTGTTTTTTCAGAAATAGCAATGGAGCAGCAAAACAGTATGTTCGATTCGTCTGCAGCCTTTGAGGATGATGAAGCCTTTGAGCTGGAGGAGATGGAATCTTTGCCTGTGCCGCCTGTAGGTACAGACACTGTCCCAGTATCGGCGGCTTCGGTTTCTGCCGGTGAGACTGCTTTGGCTGATGCAGAGGAGGAACCTGCGGATGAAGTAGCGCCTGCTGGGGAAGAGAAGTCTGCTGAGGAGGGGAATTCGGCACAACCGCCCGCCGCAGAAGATGAAGAAAAAAAGCGTGCGGAGCATGAGGCGGCTGAAGCCCAGCGCAAAGCGGAATTTGACGCCAAACAGCAGGCGAAGAAAGCCGCGGAGCAGGAGCAAATCGCCCGTCTGGAAGCGATGAGTGATGAAGAAGTAATCGCGGCCTCTACCCAGAGGGTGAGTACCGATGTAGAAAAACTGACACGGCGAAATATGAAGGAATGTGTGTCCGAGCATATCCAGATGCTCTGTATGGAAGATACGGCGTTTGCCCGTCTGACGATGCATCCGAAAAAGAACATGATCCGCTGTTTCCAGTACATCAACCGAAAGGCATGGGATTATGTGCAGGATGAACTAAAAGCAAGCGGAACCCGCCCTGGTCCCGGACAGCAGACATATGGCTGCGATGTGCCGGATGATATGTGCTATCAGTGGGCAGAAGATTATTTCCGTGACCCTGATGCCAAGGAAGACCATGAGGATGAGGAGAAGTTTGTTCCCAAGCCGTATGCTGGGAAGTCCTCTGCAAAGAGCAAACCCAAGAAGGCGGCAGAGAAGAAAAAAGACGGAACCCAAGGCGGCACCCAAGCAGGAGGAAAAAAAGCCTTCTCAGGATGGGCAGATGTCGCTGCTGGATTTTGGGATGGCAAAGGCAGGCTGAGCCGGCAAAGGAGGAAAAATGCAGAATGATTGCTTATAAGGGTTTTCGCCCCGGGCTGATATGCCGTGGCTATCAGTTTGTGATGGGGCTCAATACGACTGAAAAAGCAAATTGCAGGGAAAATGGATTTCACTGTGCGGAAGATCCGCTGGACTGCCTTAGCTATTATTCCAGCCTGGAGCATTCGGAATATTATATTGTCAACGCCGGCGGCGACATCGATGAAGATGAGCATGACTCCAAAATCGCCTGTACGGAGTTGACTGTGATTAAGCGGCTCACCAAAGAGGAGCTGTTTTTACATGGTTTGGCCTACATGGCAGATCACCCGCGCAGGGTGTGGAGTTCCCATGTGGCAGCCAACCGGGCAATGGCGAACTGCGGTTATGCGGTGGTACGGGGGAAAGACCCCGTTGCCACCGGCAGACTGGGAGACATCCTTGCTTTTGCGAAGGAAGCGCCGGATTCGGAAAGTATCGTACAGGTTGCTGTAGGCCGGATTGACGGTGTCACATTACTGCCGGATGTGTGGTATGGCGTGGATTTGACAAGAAGGACGGTGAATTGAGATGAAAAAAAGAGCCCTGATGGCACTTCCCAAGCTGACAGCGACGGATGAGATGAAGCAGATCGCGGCGTCAGACTTGCCAAGAAAAGAAAAAATCGCCTACGGATATGTTCAGGGAGGTTTGTGAGTATTATGCCTACCTGAGATGCATCACGCAGGATGGGATATTGAAGGTGGCTTTCTTTTTCCCAGAGCATCTTCGCATAGACGGGAGTAGCCCAGCTTACGAAGTGTATCTGGATAAAGAAAAGCGGCAATTTATTACTTATAATAGCCTGAACCAGAAATGGTGTGAGGCCAAACTGGACAGATTGGACTGGAAGCGCCGATACTGGTATACCAAAGCCTACTGGGTCAGCGAGGAAGATGAGACATCTATACAGGCATATCTGAACATCAATAAAAAAGCGGTAGAGGCAATCCGGCAGTTTCAGCGGAATGTGCGTGAGGAACAGCTCGAACAGCGGCACCGGCGGGAAACTGATCCATGGGATAAGGATATGGAACAGGTGCCGGAGCTTCCCAAGGACTGGAGCCGCTGGGTGGATAAGGTTGCCATTCGGCAAAATTACATTTACTACCACTATAAAAAAGGGCGGTGCCAAAACAGGTTACTGTACCTACTGCGAAAAGGAAGTGCCAATCAAGGTGCATCCTCATCACAATCAAAAAGGCCGCTGTAGCTGCTGCCGACATTCGGTGGTATTCAAAGCCTATGGACGAGCGGGGTATATGCAGACAGAAAAACATTTTGCCTACCTAATCCAGCGATGCAAAGACGGCTTTGTAGTTCGTGAATTTCAGGCTGACCGGACATATGGGAAAGAAGCCTTCCAAACTCCAAGCTTTATTGCCAGGAAATCCGGCGCACGATTTATGACAAGGAAAGGAAGCCAAGAACCTACTATTGGGGTTGTATAAGCAGCGCAATATGCGTTGGATTTCCGGATCGCCCTGTTCTTACAACTGGTCTGGTTCGCATAATGGACGGGTCTATGGCAAAACGCTGCCAACTCTGGAACAGAAGGAACTTCGATGCACAGGGCTGGTCAACTGGATTCGGAAGCAGAAAAGTGTTGACCCGGAAAAATATCTGGCAGTGCTTGAACGGATACCGCAAATGGAGCAGATCAGCAAGGCGAGCCTGCCGAAGCTTACCAGAGAATGTTTCAGTTCCTGCGGAACGGTCAGTGAACTTATCAAAAACCATAGTGCCGGGAGTCTGATTAAAGCTCTGGGCCTTGACAGCAGGAGGTTTCAGCGACTTCGGCTCCATAATGGAGGCTGTGATCTGCTGCGGTGGCTGCAATATGAAAAGGGCACCGACAGGGAAATCCCAGATAATGTCCTTTTGTGGATGTGTCAGCAGAACATTAGCCCCAGGGATGTCCAGTTCATTGCTGACCGCATGAGCATGGTGCAGGTCTATAACTATGTACGGCGTCAGATGCCATCCTTCCGGAGAAACAGCCATGAGGTATTGCGTACCTGGGAGGATTATCTTTCCATGGCAAAGAAATTGCACATGGATGTATATGATGAGATCGTATATCGCACCAGAAAACTGCGGCGGCGCCACGATGATCTGGTGCTCAAATGCCAGGAGAAGGATATTGAACTGCAGGCCGAGGAGATGGAGGAGAAATTCCCCCATGTTAATGCTATCTGTCAGGAAATCAAAGCGAAATATGAGTACGCCGATGCGGATTACATGGTAGTGGTGCCAAGCGGTATTCTGGACATTATTACCGAGGGGCGTGCGCTCCATCACTGTGCAGGCAGCAGTGACCGCTACTGGGACCGGATTGAGCGGCGAGAAAGCTTTGTGATGTTTCTGCGTAAAACGGCTGATCCTTTCCATGCCTATTACACGCTGGAAGTGGAGCCAGATGGAACAGTGCGGCAGAAACGGACGGAATATGACCGGCAGAAGAAGGACATTGAGCAGGCGACCGAGTTTCTGCAGAAGTGGCAGCGGGTGATTACTGCCAGGCTGACAGAAAGCGACAAGGCGCTGGCTGCGGAAAGCCGGATTCTTCGTGAGAAGGAATTTATCCAGTTGAAGAAGGATCGTGTCATCATCCATACCGGTCATTTGGCAGGAAGGCTTTTGGCGGATGTGCTGATGGCAGACCTGATGGAAAACACGGATAGCATCCAGTCTCCGGTATTGGCTGCTGCAGCGTGACAAAATGAGAATGGCCGGGCGTCCTTGAGGGCGTCCGGTCATTGATGAAGAAGGAAGGAGCAGAGCATGAAACAAATTGGAAATCTGGCAGTGGTTTGCGCCAGGCGACAGGATGTGCTGCTGCAGGTTGGCAGTGAAAAGGTATGTGTCCATGTGGGAGCCGGGCCAGAGCGGAATACGCTTCACGCAGCGTGGACGATGATGACGCCATTCAGCGTATTGTCCATGAATTGAATTTTGGCAGGTATGCAGCCGGCAGAAATGGGCTGCATACCGCACAGCAGGATTGCCCTGTGGGGCGGGGAAAGGAGAAAAGCGCATGATCAAAAACCTGAATCAGCTGCGCAGGACACTTCGGGAAGGGACGCAGTTGGAGATATTGGATCACTGCCGGCCGGAGTGTATTGGGCAGATACGGAACATTACGCTGGTAAACACGCAGGGCTTTTATAGTACCGTAGCGAATCAGCCAGATGCGTCTGACAACAGAGGCAACGGCGGCCGCGGCCCGATCCTTTGGTGGGGCAGAGCCGCCCACTGGCAGTTTGCAGACGGTGTTTGCAGTGTTTTCGACAGTGAACAGAAGCATACGGAAGAAGAACTGGTTATGTCCTTCCGGGTACTTGAAAAGGAGGCAGCATAATGGAACGGAATATTTTTGAAAAGCAGAGAGAATTGAATGACCGGCTCAACCGCTATCGGGATGAGTATTATAACCGCAACGCTCCCAGTGTGTCAGATGAGGTATATGACAGACTCTTTGACGAGTTGAAAGAGCTGGAACAGGAAACGGGAATCCAAATGGCAAATTCGCCAACCCAGACAGTAGGCTATCCTGCGGTAAGCAGGCTGGAGAAAACCAGACATGAGATCCCGCTGCTGTCTTTGGATAAGACGAAGAGCAGTATGGATCTTCTGAATTTCATGGGTGAGCAGCAGGTGATGCTGATGCTCAAACTGGATGGCTTGACTGTAAAGTTGACCTATGAGAATGGAGAACTTCTGGAGACGGCTACCCGTGGCGATGGTGACGAAGGGGAGATCATTACCCATAACACCCGAGCCATCAGCGGTATTCCTTCCCACATTACCTACAAAGAGAGACTGGTTGTGACGGGTGAGGGCTTTATCAGACCCAGTGATTTTGAGGAACTGAAGGCCGGCCTACAGGACAGCAACGGTAAGCCCTATAAAAACGGCCGCAATCTGGCTGCTGGTTCCATCCGTCTGATGGATGCCAAGACATGCCGGGAGCGTCGGCTGGTTTTCATGCCGTTTGGTGTGCTGGAGGGCTTTCCGCACCTGACCCGGAAATCAGATAAGCTGCGGGAACTGCGTGCACTGGGGTTCCAGCCCTGCAAGTATCTGGTCACAAAGCAGAAACTGACGTTGGAAAATGTGGAAGCCGGTATTTATCAGCTGCGGCAATATGCCACTGACAAAGATATCCCCATTGACGGTATCGTGGTTTCGTTTAACGACATCGCCTATGCCCAGAGCTGCGGCCACACCGGACATCACTATAAGGACGGTCTGGCCTATAAATTTGAAGATGACCTGCATGAGAGCCTGCTGCAGTACATCGAATGGACACCGGGCAGAACCGGAGAGATTGCTCCGGTAGCAGTGTTTACGCCGGTGGAAATCGATGGCTGCGAGGTCAGCCGGGCCAGTCTGCACAACCTGTCCTTTATTGAGGATCTGGAACTGATGGCTGGAAACCGGATTCTGGTAAGCAAGCGAAATATGATCATCCCCATCATGTGGAGGAAAATTTGGACAGAGGCGGTTTCTCTATGGCGGATACGATTCCCTTGGATGAGTTTCGGGATGCGGTCTATGGAGGCTATGATTTCCGGCAGCTTCCGGATTTCGGGGAGATATTGCATAACAATATCCACGACTGGTTCTGTGTAGAAGATAATTTTTGTATTTGGGAGGAGTTACAGACTATGATGAGTATTCAAAAGCCTGCTGTGGCAGAACACAGCGAAGACAGGGTGCAGGATAATCCCTTTGTAGGAAAGACTATCGTAGTTACCGGCAAGGTGGAACCCTACACCCGGGACGGAATCAATGACCTGATCGAATCACTGGGCGCCCATGCCGGCAGCTCGGTGTCCAAGAAGACGGATTATCTGGTCTGCGGCGAAAATGCCGGCAGCAAGTTGTCCAAGGCCAGGGATTTGGGCGTTACGGTGCTGTCACCTGCGGAGTTCTTCAGCATGGCCGGCGCTGAGTAAGAAAATATAGCATACCATCGGTATGCTGTCAGTTGATCAATGGGGAGAGAGCCATGTTGCGGCTCTCTCCCCATATCTTTTATGGAAGATTTCAAGTAGGAGGAATTTTAATGCATATCGACAGGATACCGGTTTACCGGGTATATCAGAGGGCTATTGATTTGGAGCTTTACCATGCATTTGCTGAATTGGTCGTCCAGACTTCTCTGGACGATACGGCGAGAAGGACTTACCGACAAACAAGGGCGATGCAGATATGGCAGGTGGAAACGGATGTGTCCGGCTATTTTGAACCATATCATCTGCGTTATCCTGGCGAGGTGTTGGAGCGGTTTGAGGAAAAACTGGGCAATGATGTCCGAGTTCTCCGCGCTCTGGCCCTGGCGCTGGGAAATACCTGTGCGATCCAGTCTGACAATATGTTTGTGGGAAATCAGCGGGGAGCGTTCCTCCAGAAATTGCGGCGGTCTGCCGGAGAAGATGTGTACCTGCAGGGCGCTCTGTATCTTTTGGAAACAGATGCGGCACAGCGCCATGCCCTGTTGGAGAAACTGGCAGAAAGGGAGTGTACGAGAACGGAAGAAGCCCTGTTTGTACTGTCGTTATTTGATGATAGGGAACGCGGCTATGAGGTGATGCATACCCAACTCAGTCATCTATTCACACAAAATCGGACACTTTCACTGGTATATGATTTTGGTGTGCTGGAATGGTTCATCCGGTTCTATGCAGAGCAGGCAAAGAAATACCGCGGGAAAGCCGACCTGGTGCTGCGCACGCTAATGAAACTGCCGTATATGAATATGAAGCCCGACAGCCGCGAATTTTTCGGTTTTGACTAAAGCAGGGTATCGCTGCGATGAAATCATTTTGGCAAATTCTCTCGCTGTATGGGCGGACAGGCTGCCGGACCGGTTGAGTTCCAAGAGCATCACTGCCGAGAAAATCGCAACAGCGTGTGGGCGGATGCTTCTGAATGCTCCAAGGGATCTTTCGGAAGAATTTTATGAGTATCTTGGCTGGCTGTTTCGGTTCTATAACAGCTTTACGGTCAAGTACGAAGGATTTCAGGGACTCTGGGAAGCGGTTCAATATGGTTTGAACCCAACAGCACCGAAAACACTGCTATGGATGAATCAAACGATACAGAAGGATTTTCCGTACCGATTTGATGTGTTTGATCCTCAGTACGATGATCTGGCGAAGGAACTGGAGCGGGATAACTACATGGAGTTGTTTACCCTGCAGATGCTGCATTCCAGGCAGAGGATCCCTTTGAAACAGTGGCTTTCCAGATATCAGGAACTGACCGGAGCTGACTATGGAGAATATTTCAGAAGTTGGCATACGAACGGTAGGCGGGTATTTGCCTTTCTGGTGGAAAAGAAAGAAATCGATCTATGGGAGTTTTTCAAGCAGCATCGGCAAGATGGTGAAGACGCGCCACAGCTGAAACTGCTGCGGGAGTATGCCCTGAGAATTTCAAGTTGGAGGTGTTTCCGGTTTGTAGAGAGGCTACTGGCTGAGTACACTTTTTCCCAACTTCAAACGATTTTTGGCGAGCGGTTTTACTTTCACGAATGCTTTGTCAGAAGTGAGGGGTATTACAGCAGAAGGGAATATAAAACATACATCAGCCGGTCATTCCTATCTGCAGAGCAGCATCGGCAGCTCTATGACTGGGTGGAGCGTTCAGTTTTCCAGACTGAGCCGGAAAAATATGAGGACTTCGTTTTAAGTGCCTTAAAAGCACCGGAGATCCAACACCTTTATGATAAAAAAGCGCTGGCAGCGGTGTTGCGGCAGTTTTTGCTCCACAGCGAGTATAACGGCTATGAAATCAACCGGCTGAAGGAAACATTCTATTCCAAGGAAGAGTTGGAGGATGAGCGCAGAGTCGAAGCTGAGAGAAAGAAGCAGGAAAAACGATTGGAGCAGGAAAAACGGACCATACAGAAACGGGAAAAGCTGCAGCAACTTTATAACGGCAGCGCCGAATCTCTGGTTAAATTCATTGGGGGATATTATCATCAGGACGAGAAGAACGAGGTGCTGAATATGGCGTTTGACAAGCTGGTGGAATGGCCCGCCGGTTGTGTGCAGACAATGGATGCCAAAGACGCACATGCCTTTTTTGAGCTGTGTGGTGAACTGGTAGAGTCTGAACCCCGGCCAAGGCATGAGATTTTGAATATGGTACTGACACTGATTGGAGGTGAAGCAGCATGAGAAATACATTAAAACATCTGACCCTATTGACCAGAATGAAAGATGACGGATTGCTTCCGGCGCTTACAGGCAGCTTTTCAGAGGATGCCATGGAGCAGGCATGCGGACAGGTGGAGACACTTCAATTACAGAAACGGCTGCACATCCGAAAGACAAAGCGGATACAGGAAGAACTGATTCGGGTGTCGACTTTGCAGCGCTCTATGGTGTGTTGTGCAGGCAGGAGATTGGCGATGAAGAAATTGCTTCAGTCTTAGAGTCAGCAGACGGGTATGGAGAGAAACTGACAGCGTATCCCCAAGAGCAGGTGCTGGCAGTCATGAAATTGGAACTGTTGCCTTCCCTGCGGTTTGAATACCTGAAATACTATTTTCCCTTTGTGATGTATGAAGAAGAGGAGCAGGTCATATTGGATAACCTGCAGACTTTTCCCATTGCGGAGTGGAAGGGACTTTCCATGCTGACGGAGCACCAGCGGGATATGATGCGGCAGCCGTTTCTTGGCTCGTATCTGTTTTTCTGGCATCAAAATGAACGGAAAGCTCTGGAACTGTTGGAACAGAATCGTCCGCTCCAGAGAGTCTGCATCTTGCTTTATCGGTATGGTGTGCGGCTGTTTCTGTCAGTAGAGCGCCTGAAAGATCTCCGGTGGATGAAAATGACCGATGTGGGAAAATTCCGCCGGCTGTTGGCTGTATTTGAATATGATGCAGAGGATTTGTCTGCTTTTTTTGACCTCTGGCTGGACAACCATGCCGGACAATATGACCTCAACTGGTTTATCTCCCAGCCACATCCTTTGAGCAAGGAACGGAGGGAAGAAATTTTATGCAACCAACTGAGTTATCTGAATGCTCTGTATGCCGGCAGGCTCCATCTGGATTTTAATGCTGTCCGGCAATTCCAGTTTTCAATTCTCATTTATGCGGTGGAGCATAGAAAAAAGCATTTTTTGGAATTGGTGGATCAGAACAGTGAAGTGTTCCTGTCCTTGGGGCGATACTCTCTATTGTTTGAGCCGGGCTTTTGTGAGCATTGTAACATCAATTCCCTGACGCTGAAGAATTTGAAAGCCAGCGATTCTGTGAACCGCAGCGACAGCTTTTTTACGCTTCTGGAAGAAGGGCAGCAGTACACCTTTGAGGAAATGTATCAGCTTTGGCATCAGAAAGAGGTTTATGTCCGGTTATACACTATGCTGACACCTCTTTCCATAGATCAGCGTTTGCTGACACTGCGGCAGCTGATAAAACGGGATCTGGTCAGCCAGTATACAGGAGATGCAGAGTTGGAGCAGCTTGGAAAATGTCTGCTGGAAAGGCCGTTTAGCGAATGGTATCGGGGTTCATTTGGACATATCTGTGGGCTGACCCGGCGGATTGCCATGGGGCTGCTGCAACACTATACGCAGCTGCAGGCATTCATACCGGATTTCACTACAGAGTCGGATGCGGTATTTGCCCTCAATAATATGATGGCTCTTTTGGAAAGGACGGATTGGAAACAGGTGCGCAAGGATATTCTGACAACAGATGCAGACTGGCTGGATCTAAAAGAAAAACTGGCATTTTCGGACGATTTTGTGGAGCAGAACCGGGAGACTGTCACGGAGTTTTTACTGCAGGGCGGCGCGGCTATGGTACGCGCTCTCTATGGGGAACTGGACAGGCAGGAGCTGGCTGTTGAAGCGCTACGGCGGATCGTACAGGCTGAATTGATGGGTCAGTTCTATAAACTCAAATATTTTGCCGGTGACCTGCAGCGTGAGATCCGCTACCCTGTCAGCGAGATGCAGGAGAGCTTCTGGAAGAAAAATCTTTCGTTGGCGCGAGGTGCATTTGGGGCAGAAGAGGTGGATGATTTTTACCACACGCTGCGGCTTGGTGAACTTCCTCATAGTACCTGCTTGTCTTACCGTACTGGAAGCCAGAGGGAGTGCCTGTTAGCTGCCTTTGACTCTAATAAGAAGATTGTCCTTGTGAAAAAGGATGAAGCGGTGGTGGCTCGTGCCTGCCTCCGTCTGACAAAAGGTGCATTTCAAAAACCACCTGCCATCGATTTTTCTTTTGCTGATTTGTCGCAGGAGAACATGGATAGCGGAAAGCCTGTCACCAGTGAGAAGGCTGTGCTGTTCCTGGAGAGCATTTACACTTTCGGACTCAATGATATTGAAAAAGAGGAAGTAATGAAACTGGCAGTTTCCCTGACGACACAGAAAGCGGCAGAGCTGGGTGTTGTGGCAGTACTTGCAAGACGGTATCTGGGCTGCTATGAACGGGATGAGTATGTGCTTGCACCGTTCTATGTGTACATCTCAAAATCCAAAAACGGATGGCAGTATCTGGACTCTCTGAGGCGGAGCAGCATATACCTCGGCAAAAGAGGAGTATGTAGAGCATCCATTCCTGGTCATACAGACTGCCATGCATCATGCAGGAGCACATAACAGAAACGAGGTGGATTATGAATAATAGGACAATGACAACAGTTTATGTGGATCAGGGATAGTATTTCCCTCAAGACCCGTTCCAGAAGTGGCTGTTCGCCGCAGCACTTTATTATTTTGAAAAAGGAATTGCAGCGGCTGGAGGAGAAAAAGTATTTGATCACAAAAGATATTCATTCCTATGCAGAACTGCGGCTGTGTGATGCCGTAGGCGGTGCCAAAGTGCTGGAGTTTTCCTTCACATGGCTGAAGGATGCTGGCAGAGACAGCGTTTCCGGCTATACCGAACGGATCAGACTGCCCTATGAGCCGTTTCGCGCATATGCGGCAGGTGAGGAAGAAACCATTGATGGAACACGGTGGCGGCTGCTGTCCATTCCGGAACAGAGCAGACCAAAGCTGGAGTTTCACAGCCGGAAAAATCTCAAGGCCGTAGTGGAGAATCCTATCCTGCGGCACAAACTGGGGAAGTTTCTGGATCAGCACTTTAACTGGTACAACTACGAACGCATCGTCCTGACGGATGATTACCTGCCTTACAGCTTCTTTTTTGAGGGCTATATGGTACCGGGTGCAAAAGACCTGCGGCGGAGTAATCCTGCATGGTGAAGAGGACATCCAAACGGCGAAATACGGGATACATACTTAACAGGTTAATAGGAACGGAGCCGCAGGTCGGAGATGATCTGCGGCTCTTTATGTAAGCATAATCACAATAGTCAGCTTGTACTATTCGAGATAAAGAACTATAATCTATCCTATGGAGGTACAAAATGGACTATATGACACTAAAAAGATGCCGCCGAGCAGTGGGGCGTGACACCTCGCAGGGTAAATTATTATTGTGCCGGTGGGCGTATCCACGGTGCTGTGAAAATGGCTGGTGTTTGGCTGATCCCTAAAAACCGCAGAGAAGCCGATTGATGGCCGGACAAAACAAGGGAAGGAGCTGAACCATGAATAAAATTTTGATTATAGATGATGACAGAGAACTGTGCGCTTTGATTAAACGATGATGGAAAAGAGGGCAAATTAAAAGAACAGAGTATCAGCTTGTGGTGCTGGATGTGATGATCTGACAAAACCGTTTGATATGGACGAACTGATTGCCCGTATTGCGTCCCTCATTCGCCGCTACACCCGTTTTAATCATCAAGCCGGAGCTGTGCAAAAACTGGATTTTGATGGATTGCAAATTGACCTTGAAAATCGTTCTGTTACGACGGAAAATGGCACTTTTGAACTTCCACCAAAGGAATTTGATCTGCTCCTGTACTGCGCAAAGCATCAAGGAAAAATTTTGACAAAACAGCAGATTTATGAGGAAGTTTGGGGCGAAGAATATTTCTATGATGACAGTAACATTATGGCGATTATCAGCCGGCTTCGTAAAAATTAGAAGTCAATCCTTCAAGCCCAAAGTATATCCAAACGGTCAAAGGGATTGGCTACCGGTTTAATAAGGAGGTATAGCCAATATGGTCGTTTTCTTGTCCATTGTGATTGCTGTTGTGGCTGTGCTGACTTCCATCGTTCTCGTTCGGCGCGTAAAAAACAAATCGCAGAAATGACCGATGCACTGGTTGATGTGAAAAACGGAAATGGCAACCGGCGTATTTTGTCTGCAACAAATGAACTGACAGCGCCTCTTGCCTATGAAATCAATGAGATCGTTGTGTCCTATGAAAGCAGACTTTCGATTGTACGGCAGACAGAAGAAACCAACCGCCAGCTTATGACGAGCCTTTCCCATGATGTTCGGACGCCCCTTACAACCCTTATTGGGTATCTTGACGCTGCACATAAAGGGCTTGTTACAGGGAAAGATCGGGATGATTATATTGAAAGCGCCCGCCGGAAAGCCCATGATCTGAAAGAATATATTGATGTACTCTTTGACTGGTTCAAGTTAAATTCCAACGAGTTTGCTTTGGAGATCCAGCGCGTTGAGGCCGCAGAGCTGACAAGAAATATCCTGATCGACTGGATACCGATTTTTGAGGATAAACAGGTCGATTATGACATTGATATTCCCGAACAGCCTGTCCGGGTAAAATTGGATATGGACAGCTATATGAGGATTATCAATAATCTCATTCAAAATGTAATTGCTCACAGCCATGCGGACAAAATTAAAATTGCCCTGTCAAAGCAGGGAAATAACATGAAGCTGCTGCTGGCGGATAATGGTGTGGGGATTGAAAAAGAAGATTTGAAACACATTTTGAACGGCTTTATAAGTGTGATAAAGGTCGGTCTGAAAAAGGCAGCGGTCTTGGTCTTTCTATTGTCCATCAGCTTGTAGAAAAGATGGGTGGAAGCATAACAGTTGAAAGCTTTCCGGGAAAGGGAACTGAATTTGTGTTGAGTTTTCCTTTGGAGATTTAAGCGGGTTCCCGTCCTTACGGCGGGAACTCTTGTCATTTTAGCCGAATTTCAAATTGCAAGGTTAATGCAAGGTTGCGGCAAGGTTAATGCAAGGTTGGCGTGATAGAATACCTTACAGAACAGGAGGTTTTGAATATGGATACAAATTATATCATTGAAACAAAAAATCTGACAAAGCAATACGGCTCACAAAAGAGTGTGGCTGACTTAAATATCCATGTGAAGCGTGGGAGAATTTACGGTCTGCTGGGTAGAAACGGAGCCGGAAAAACCACTACTATGAAAATGTTGTTGGGTTTAACGAAGCCGACTTCCGGTGAGGTCAAAATCTGGGGAAAATCTTTGCAAGGAAATGAAAAGAAGTTGCTGCCCCGCATCGGCAGCTTGATTGAGTCCCCTGGCTTTTATCCCAATCTGACCGGTACGGAGAACCTGCGTATCTTTGCTACTCTGCGTGGAGTACCAAACAATCATGCCATCAAAGATGCTCTGGATTTGGTCGGGCTACCTTACAAGGATAAAAAGCTGTTTTCGCAATACTCTCTTGGCATGAAGCAGCGGCTTGCGATTGCCCTTGCCGTCATGCACGATCCGGAGCTTTTGATTTTGGATGAGCCGATCAACGGCCTCGATCCCATCGGTATTGCAGAAGTACGCTCCTTTATTCGGGAGCTTTGCGACGCAAGAGGAAAAACTATTTTGATTTCCAGTCACATTCTTTCGGAGATTTCTTTGCTGGCTGACGATATTGGAATTATCGACCACGGCGCATTGCTGGAAGAAGAAAGCCTTGCTGAGCTGGAGCAAAAAAGCAGTAAGCATATCCGGTTTACGCTCTCTGATACTGCACAGGCGGCAAGAATTTTGGAACGCAATTTCCATGAAAACCATTTCTCTATACAGGACGACCACAATCTGCGCCTGCACAATCTTGATCTGCCTGTGGGGAAAATTGTAACTGCTTTTGTAGAAAATGGATTGGAAGTATCGGAGGCGCATACCTGTGAAGAAAGTCTTGAAGATTACTTCAAGCGTGTGACAGGGGGCGAAGGAATTGCTTAAACTAATCAAATGCGAATTTTTGAAATTGAAACGGAAGAAATTTATTCCGCTTATTATTTTGGCTGCGTTCCTGTTTCCAATCCCGCTGACTTATCTGATGACAACGCCCTCTATGATGGAGCGATATACGGATCGGGTAGATGCTTTCGATGGACTATTTAACATGGTGTTGGGATATGGTATCCAGTTTTTACTGCCCTGCATTATCGGAGTGATTGCCGCTATTCTGTTTTTTATGGAACGCGACAACGATACATTCAAAAATCTGCGTACAATTCCCGTAACCAGCACGCAAATGGTACTTGCAAAGATTATTGTCCTTTTTATCTTTGGAATTGTTTTTTGCGTGGCTTCTACCATTGCAACAATTCTTTGCGGAATTGGAACATTAGAAGTTTATGGAATTGGTTATAAGCTGTTTTTGGCGGTTGAAACGGGGATCTTCATTACGGCAGGAACACTCCCGTTGATTGTCCTTGTTGTCTTTTTCAGTAAGACCTATGTTTTTTCCATTTTGTTGTGTGTCTTTTACAGTGTTCTGAACATGAGTGCTACGGCATTGTTTGACACACTGCCTAAAACTATGTTATGGCTTCTGCCCACGCCACTGACTACATTTTGGAGTGCGGGAGATATGGCGGCTCATGGAATAAAAATGGACTTGGAGCAAATGACAGGGCTAATTCCCTCAACATTTCAAGTTGTATTCATTCTTGGGATTATGGCATTCGTTTCGTTCTTACTGATTGACAGATTATATAAGCAGAGGGGGGAATAAACATGGTTCGCATTGTAAAAACAGAATTTTATAAATTGAAAAGGTATCATATCCTTTGGGCGGGCGTTGCACTCATGCTCCTATCCGTCCTGCTGACCTTGTTTACCTCTATGGCGAATGATGGTTCCGTTTGGGATTTTGCCTATCTTACAGAACAGGTCATCAAAAACAATATGTCCATGATTTTTCCGATGTGTATCAGCCTAATTGCTGGATATATGATTTCTCGTGAGCAGACGGATGACACATTGAAAAATATTCTGACTGTGCCGATCTCTTTTAAGAAACTGTTGACCGGAAAATTGATTGTGTGCGGCGTATTGTCTATTATTTTCGGGCTGATATGCAGTCTGTTTACAATCATAGCAGAAATGATTGTGGGATTTCCCGGCTTTGAAATTTCCTTAGCACTAAAAGCAGCCTTGCAGATTACTGCGGTTAATTTCTTTTTATATCTTGCGGTTCTGCCGATTATCGCTCTTACTTGTCGGAGGTCAGGCAGCTTTTTAGTCGGTGTAATCATTGCTTTTGTCTATGGATATGGAGGGATGTTTGCCGCAGGAAATATGACATTAGCAAACCTTTATCCGATTACCGCAAGTCTTGGAATGGTAGGCTACCGTAGCTATGATACCGCAGTCAACTGGAATATCGGAACCTGTTCTTGCAGTCTTGCGCTTGCTGTCGTTATTTCTGCCATCTTGATTTTGTGCATGAAAGAACGAGAAGCAACCCAAACAAAGAAAAAGGCCAAAAAGGTAGCTCCAAAGAAAGGCTGGTGATGATTTTATGAAGAAAATAGTTTTAGCATTAACATTCGTCCTTGTGGGAAGTTTTATGCTTGCTGGCTGTTCAAAAGATGAAATTCTCAATCATTACAATAGCATTGTTCAATCTGCGGGCTCCATAGAACTGACAGGGAAATCGTCACTGCAAGGGGAAAAAGAAAAAGGAATTGATGATTATACAGGGACTTATACGGCTGATTATGCGAACTTTTCAGGTACAGAGTATTTGTTCGGAGGAACTTCCATAAAGAGAGAAGCCGGTAAGGAGCTGTCCATTGATTGCACCTTGGAGATTACGGAAGGTAGTGCAAAAGTATTTTGGATTTCTGGATCTGATGAAGCAGTAACTTTGATTGAAGCCTATCTATATTGAAGATGCGGCCTGCTTCCCCCAGGCTTACGCAGCAGCAGCCACCATGCTTCCACACGCTTTTATCGTGGAGGAACCCAAAGCGGTGATTCTGGATATTGGTGGGTTTGGCACGCCGCCGGCACACTTTGACGGTATCTGCTGATAGAAAAATGGGAAACCGATTCTATCTATATTGAAGATTGACCGCAGCAGCAGATTATGCCTCCTGCGATTCGTTAGAAAATGGTGTGATCCTGTTGTACAATAAGGTGCGTTCCAAGGTGAATTCGGAGCTGGACCTGCTGTTGGATGAAGGAGATGTGGACGCTATCCTGATGGGGAAGAAGACCCAATATCCGGATGCAGCCATACGGCTGACAGAACAGATGACGCAGGAATTTATCAATGACCTGTTCAGCACGTTGCGGGAGCGAATGTTGGACTTACAGTATTGCAAGGTAGTCTTTGTAGGCGGAGGTGCTATTCTATTAAAACGGCAGATCGAAACTGCAGGAAAGGTGGGAGCACCATTCTTCGTACCGAAAATCAATGCGAATGCAGATGGCTATGAGTATCTGTACCGGATTGAAACCGCAGGCAGGTGATGGTATGGGCGAGAAAAAAGAACGAGGACGGTTTACGCTGCGCTTTAATGAGGGCGATCCCATACATGAAGCTGCCATAGGATTGCTGGAGCTGCAGAGTCCCCGCACGAAAGCGCAATATGTGGCAAATGCAGTGGTCTACTATAATGAGCACTTTGGGCAGGGAGCCGCAGCCACTAAATGCTTCTATTATCAGCAAAGAAGCGGTAGTGGCTATCGTCAAAGAGATTTTGCGGCAGGAAGGTATGGGACAGGAAAAAGCAAAAGAGCAGGCGATCACAGCCAGATTGGTTGAGGGGCCCGTAGCGCCTGTGATGCCTTCAACTGCACAGGAAGTGGACGATGATTCGGAAATGGACGATAGGACACGCAGCCTGATTGCTGGTGCCTTTGTCTGCATTCCGCAGCCGGGGATAATCAAAAGAGGCATGGGAGCCAGCGATGCTCCTATGCCTCTTCCTGTATGGCCGCGATAAAACTGTCTAAAATATCTTCAAAATGCCTGTATTGTTTGGGTGTCAGTGTGGAAATCTTCTTCATAAGAAGAGAAGAATCTGCTTCTGTGATGACGCCTCGCAACAAATACTCGGTGCTGATGTGAAGTGCATCGCAGACTTTGAGGATTGTCTCAGGCCGCATAGCCTTTTGACCCAGTTCTGCGGTGGAGATGGTCTGTGGTGTGACATGAGCCAGCTCTGCCAGAGTTTCTTGAGTCATATTCAGTTGTTTCTCCGGTCGAAGATCCGTTTACCCATATCTTTCAGTAGATTTTCCATGCGTCACCTCCATGCTATAGTTACATTTTATCCGCTATGACATGGATTATTAAGCGGTCATGGTTGATTTATCTCGTCTATGGCAAGTATAATATATGCAGAGGAGTACGCCAGGAAAGGAGAATTATATGAACAGTTTTTCGTGTGTGATTACAGGCCACAGGCCGACCAGATTTAAGTTCAAATATAATGAAAGGATAAACGCTGCCAACGGATTAAAAAGTGTCTGCAGGAGCAACTCATACGACTCTATAACCAGGGAGTACGATGCTTTTGGGCTGGAGGGGCAATGGGCGCTGATATGTGGGCAGCGGAGATCCTGCTACGTATGAAAAACAAGCAGCAAGCGTATCAAGATGTGGAATTGTGCCTGGCTCTCCCTTTTGAGGGTTACAATGCAGACTGGGATGACTGGCACCGAAAGAGGATGGATTTTATTCGCAGATATGCTGAGAAGGTCTTAGTGCTGGGCGAAATGCCCTCAAGCGAAAACTATAAGAAACGCAATTACTATATGGTGGAGCAGGCCGGGCATATGATAGGCTGTCTATGATAATGCACACAATATGCGATCCGGAACCCAGCAGACGGTCAACTATGCCAAGAAGAAAGGGACTCCAGATCATTTATATCCATCCAGATACAGCCCAGGTAACAGAGGAAGATATAACTAAAAAATAAAGGAAGAGCTCAAAGCGGAACACTGAGAAAGGTTGCAAAGTAGTGTGTCCGTTTTAGAGCTTGTTTTGTCATATAATGTCGAATGATTTTCTTTTTGCTCGAAAGCGATTCAATGCTACTCCAAGAGTTTCCGAAAACTGTCAGTTACACTATGATTATGGCAGTGATCCCAAAACCAATGAAAACTCGATAAGTGGAGGTGGGGGGATGAGATCAGTACAGTACCCAATGAAAATCGGAAGAAGAGGGGTGGTCTTTATCCTGACAATAAGGATGAAGGCCGCCTTTTGTTTAATTTCATAGATTCATAGAATAGTTGAAATAGCATTTGAAAAAAGTATTATTTCACAATTTAACAATTATCAGCAGGGCGGCAGCGTTGCGCTGCCATATCGCGAAAGAAAGGGGATGATGCAGGCCGCCTGTGTGCCGTCCGCATAACTGCGGACAGGGAGTAACGATGTTATGGAAAAGGGATTCCACAACATCGAGCAGTTCATTGCTTTCATAACTCCAGGACACACGGCTTTTCATGAACGGCTCTCAATAGGGGTATATCGTCGAGGTAGGGCAGAGAGTTTTCTTCATATAAAGATAAACCTCCACCTGCTCGGATGGTATCTATTGAACTGCTCGATGCAGCAATTCAGGGAACAGCTGGTTTTGTCCATTGGTACAAAAGCTGGCTGTTTTTGTTTATCACAGCCAGGTTTTGTCCGGTGCAGGTCACCGCCAGAAGCTCAGGAAATTCATAGAAATTCTTGAGACTTTTGGAGGTAAAGACCATGTGGCAACGGAACAATGGACAGGCAGAAGATGACCTGCAATTCAGATTTACAGCATATTTGGTGTCGGCGGTCAAGCGCCGCAGAAAAGATTATTTAATCCAGCTTTATAAGCGCAGCAGCATAGAGAGAGTTCGGAAGTGGTTTACGAATCCGAACCCAGCTCAGAGGAAGTGGTTTTAGACAAATTGCCGCTTATGGATGTCATTGAAAATGGAGCGCTTCTGGACTCCCAAAAAGAAACCGGCCGCACCTTTACCCAAGGCAAGGAACAAAGAGGAGTAAACCGTGTAGAAACCAAAAAATGTGATCCCATTTGCAAACAGTGATTTTTGACCGGCTAAAATCATTTGATTATCTCCCTTGGTAAATTGAGAGATAATCTGCGTGGAGAAAATAGCCATCACCAAACCTACGACTAAGCAGAAACTTGTAGACCAAATGATTGAGGTTTTGATTGCTTCGCGCAAGCGATCAAACTTCTTTGCCCCATAGCTGAATCCGGCAATAGGCTGAAACCCTTTCAAAAACCCAAAAACAACAAGCGTTCCCATGGAAGTAATTCGCGTGACTGCCCCCATACCTGCAATGACCGAATCGCCATAATTGCTGGACACGCGGTTAATTAGCGCAATCGAAAGACTTGTTAGCAGTTGGAACACCAAAGTGGGAACTCCAATTTTCAAAATTTCCGCCATCATTTGCCCCGTAGGAGAAAACTCTTTTATGCTGAACGTAAATACGCTTTTTTTGCGAAGAACATAGGTTAGATAAACAAGTGTGGATACCATTTGCGAAATTGCTGTGGCGATTGCTGCACCTTCTACCCCATGTCCAAAATATAAATGAAAAGAGGGTCTAATCCGATGTTCAATACGGCTCCCAATAGTAACGCACACATGGTCGTTTTTGCTGCACCCTCGCTGCTTACAATATTGTTCATTGTTACATTAAACACATTGAAAATACAGGACAGCACATAAATTCTTGCGTATGTCGAGGCATACGGCATAATTGTTTCCGTCGCTCCCACCATCACCAAAATTGGTTTAAGGAAAATCGTAGAAAGTAGAATGATAATAGCACCAATCAGAATACTGCTATACAGTGCGGTGCTTGCCACTTTATCGGCGGTATCTTTATCTCCGCGTCCTAATAGTCTTGACAGATAAGATGCGGCTCCGTTGCCAAACATTAGTCCCAATCCAACTACGACTTGTCCTAACGGGAAAACGATGGAAATGGCTCCCATTTGACTTTTTTGCCCAAACCACTCACAAAATAGGCATCCACCAGATTATAGAGTGCATTGATTAACATCCCAATCATAATCGGCATGCCGAGAGCCATCAGAGCTTTGGGGATAGGCGCACTGCCCAAAAGCTCAAGTTTGTTGTTGCGTTCATTCATTGTTAAAACTCCTTTCGTCTCTTCAGGTATAATTTATAGTAGTATAGATTATAGTATACTACCGCATAAATAATAGTACTATAATTTATAGTACATGTCAAGAGAAGCCAGGCGATTTATCTTGACAAAAGTATAAAATACAATACTATAATTTATAGTGGATTTGACGGTATTCTTTCTTATTCAGAGAGCATAGCGAAAGGGCGTGATTCCACATGGCTACCATAGATTTAATCGTGTTGGGAATTTTAAAAAAGGAGCCAATGAGTGCCTACGATATTCAAAAAAATTAGTAGAATATAGAAAAATATCAAAATGGGTAAAAATAAGTACCCCGTCTATCTATAAAAAGAGCAATTCAGTTAGAAGAAAAGGGGCTAATCCGAGCGAAATCGTAAAGGAAGGAAAGATGCCAGAAAAAGCAATTTACTCTCTAACGGAAGCCGGAGAAGCAGAAAATAATGACATATTCTCCGGTAGCCATTTTCTGAGTTAAGGTTTCGGCATCTTTTTCGCCTTCAAAAATACGCATATCCGCCCAGAAATTCTCGGAGGCACCCATCACATTACCAAAATAGCGCCTTTCGGTATCAGAACTTGTGTACAGGCTGTATCCCTGATAGCTTTGATTTACGACGCCTTCTTCCTCATGGAATAGCTCTATGCCACTTAAATCTTCAAACCCATAGTCAACCAACACATTTCTATCGTCTTTTGTATTTCGGTAAAGATAGCGTTCATCCTCAACTCCGGGCTGTCCGGCAATCAGATCCACCGCCTGCTGTGAGAGAGCGTATCTTCATGGTGCTGAACGCTTTCCATTACATTAAATGCGGCGGAGTTATAGACATTAAAATCTGTTCTGGTAACACGGTTTACCCACTTTTCTTCATCAAGGCTTTGCGTCACAATGATGATAGAGTTAAACAGGACGATGCACAGAAGTAGGGAAATAATGATAAACGCTGAACGCCTGCGGTTGCGCCCCAGGTTGGAAAAAGGCCATGCGGGACAGCTTTACTCCATTGGTACGCTTGGCACTTCTCTTTTTTTATAGGCATTCTGCTCGGTGTAGCGGATCGCCTCCAGAGGAGAAATCTTTGCCGCCTTTTTTGCAGGCTTCCTGGGTGCTGATAAACACGGTCAGGATCGTAAAGAGGGCGGCGATAACAAAGATCAGAGGCGAGGTAGATACGGATGTACCAACCATAGAGTATTCAAGGTTAATGATCTCTGTTACGGCAGGAAGCAGTACCCATCCGGCAAAGAAACCGGCAATCAGACCGATGGGCAGCCCAATCAGCGTGAGCCAGACTGCCTGACGGTTCACAATACCCTTGATCTGCCGTGTGGAAGTGCCAATCGTCCGCAGCAGGCCGTATTGACGGACATCCTGCATCACAGAAATATCAAAGATATTGTAGATCAGCAGGTATCCGCACACGACAAACATCAAGATAAATACAACGGCAAACACGATGGACTCTGATGAGGTCAATCCCTGGGACATTTGATTTTCAGAGGCGAGAATGAAATTGCCTGCGCTCATATCCTCTGGATTGCCGCCAATGGAGCAAACGAACTCATTCAACTGCTGCTGAACATTTGCTTTATTCTTCAGCACGACATCGGAAAAAAGTAACGCCGGACATTTCATGGTCTACCGCATAAGTGTTCTGGACCACATCGGGGTTTTCCTTTATAAACTGCTCTGAAACAGTCGCAACGCTCACAGAGTCATTGCTTGCTTCCCACCAGCCGGAAAGCACCATATCGTAATGATAAGTTTTCCCCCGCAGTTCAAATTCTAACGGAACCGCTGCGCCAATCTCCGGTTCTACACCCAGCGCCTTCAGCGCCAAATCCGTGGTGGCGAATCTCATTCGCCTTTTCCGGCGCTGAACCATGCGTTGGCACGCAGAATGTAAGTTCCTGCTGCACACTGTCCGCATAATTAATCTCAATGGAATGGCTCACGGAAGTATTGCTTGCATATCCAATCGTCCGCCGATGACCTGCCTGCTCCACAAAATCACTGTTTTTCAGTTGCTCAAATTGCTCCTCTGTCATATAGCCGAAGGTTCCATCTCCCTTGCTGCCTTTCTGCATCTGCATAGAGAGCTGCATGGAGGACGCCATATTGAACGCCAGGGAAGTGATAGAGGTAAATAGGAAAGCAGTCAGGATAATTGCCAGCAGCGCAGCCAGATTGCGTACCTTATTCTTTTGAAATAGCGTTTGGATAGCTTGGTTATTACACTTCGGAATTATTGTTGCCAAATAGAATATCATTCATAGTCCTGCCCCCTTTACTGCACGATTTTGCCATCCTCAATCCGAATGATACGGTCGGCAAGCTGGGCGATCTCACTGTTATGGGTAATCATCACGAGGGTCTGGTGGAATTTCTGACTTGTGGTTTTCAAAAGCCCCAGCACATCAGCGCTGGTCTTGCTGTCCAGATTGCCAGTCGGTTCATCAGCCAAAACAATAGCAGGTTTTGACACCAAGGCGCGGGCAATGGCTACGCGCTGCTGCTGACCGCCGGAGAGGTTGCTGGGCATATTGTTCAGTTTATCCTCCAGCCCCAGCATCCGCACCACTTCTTTCATAAACTTCTTGTCTACCTTGTTTCCGTCCAACTCCACAGGCAGCACAATGTTTTCAAAGACATTCAGCACTGGCACCAGATTGTAGTTCTGGAAGATAAAGCCGATCTTTCTTCTGCGGAAAATAGTAAGCTGCTCGTCTTTTAATGTAGAGAGGTCACGCCCATCCACAATGACCTTGCCGGAGGTAGGCACATCCAGCCCGCCGATCATGTTCAGTAGCGTGGATTTGCCGCTGCCGGAGGTTCCCACGATGGCTACAAATTCGCCCTTTTCTATGGAGAGGGTCACACCATCCAAGGCTCTGGTAATGTTCGGCTCTGTGCCATAATATTTTTTCAGTTCAGTCGCTTGCAAAATGCTCATAAAGAACACCATCCTTTCTTTTTGATAAACTCATTGTAACGACCAAACCTCACAGAAATGTCACGAGCCACAAAAAATATTCGGCTAAATTCGGCCCCAAATGTCACAAGTCTGTGACATTTCAATTTTTGGGGCGTGTCGGCGCTACTTTCGGAGCAGGAAAACAGAAAAGGTTGAGCCTTTCCCGACCTCGGACGCCACCCTGATATAACCGCCCTGCAAAGTCACGATCTCGCGGGCCAGATACAGGCCAATCCCAATACCATCCACATCATGCACCGCATCTTCCCGGTAAAACCGTTTGAAAATCGTCCCCTGGTGCTGCTCTGAAATGCCGATGCCAGTATCGGCAATGTCAATCTCCACATACATTTCCCAGGCTTCCACCGACACACGGATCTGCCCGCCTGCCGGGGTGTATTTCACAGCATTATCCAGAATGTTAAACAGGGCTTCGCTTGTCCATTTTCTATCGTGGCGCGCATCCAAATGCTCCGGGCATTCTACCTGCACATCTATTTGTTTCTTTTCGGCATTGAGTAAAATCCCGCCCAGGGCAGCGGCAAGGGTATCATAAACCGGCTGCTGTTTTTGCTCCAGCGAAATGACTCCCGTTTCCAGGCGGGAGGTTTTAATCATTGCCTGCATGAGAAAGTCCAGCTTATCAAGTTGGCTGGCCTGGGATCTCAAAAATTCCTTTTGCTTCTGTGGGGGGACCTCGTTTTCAAGCAGCGTGTTGTTGATCATCTTCAAGTTGGCAATCGGTGTTTTAACTTGATGGGAGATGTCGGAGATCAGCTCTTGCAGGTCAGCCCGTTCCTTTGCGATGCTGTTTTTATTTTCCTGCATGACCTCGTACAACCGCCCCAGCCGATAGTTGATTTTATAGAACAGGTTTCTTCCTCGACCGTCTGCTTCGGCTGCATATCCCCGGAGAGCATATCATCCATCTGACCACAAAAGGCATCGGAGAACCGGACCAGCTTCCGGCGGATCAGGGCCACAAAGAAGATAACGCAGAGCAGTACAAAGAGACTGAACAGGAACACACACCGGACAGCGGTTATATTCTGGGTCAGCAGATAAACAGCGGCGCAAACTGCGCCAACTGCCAGCAGCAGAAGCGTTCCCCAAAGGATGCAGGCTTTGTTGATGGAGAGTTTTCGCATATTCATTTCGGTGCCCCTCCAATCCACATATAGCCCATACCGTACACCGTCTTGATGTACTGGCGGCCCTCCGTTTCAATTTTGTTCCGTACCCGGCTGATGGCCGCAGTCAGGGCGTGTTCATCCACAAAGTTCCCATCGGCATCCCACAGCTTTTCAAGCAGTACCTGTCTGGTCAAAACATTCTGCGGGTTTTTGGTCATGATTTTCAACAGCCGGTATTCTAATGGAGTGAACACCAACGCCTTGCTGGACAAGGAAGCAGTCATCTCCGAGAAATTGATGGATAGTGCGCCATCCTCATAGCAATCGCCTCCAGACTGTTTCGCCACCCGCCCCAATACCACGGACAGCTTTTTTTGAAAGACACTCATGGGAAAATGGCTTGGTCACATAGTCCTCTGCGCCCAACTCATAGCCTTTGAGCATATCGCTCTCCATATCATTTGCGGTCAGGAAGATCACCGCCGTATCCGGCCGGCGCTCCTTTACCTCACGGCAGAAATCAAAGCCATTCCCATCCGGCAGGTTTACATCCAGCACGATCAGGTCATAGTCCTGCTTGAGTCAGAAAATCACTGGCTGCTGATTTTGTCAATGCAGAGTCCACGGCATAGCCCGCAGCATCCAGGTTATAGCACAAGGTATTATTCAAAAGTCGGTCATCCTCGACTACTAAAATTCGCATTATATCACACTCCTTCATTCTTAGTGTAGCATCCAAATGTCACAGAAATCTCACGAGAGGATTATACTTGTAGCCTTGAAGCGCCGGACAGAGCCAATCGGCATATGTCCAGCGTTTCCTATATCACAGATTCAAATTTATATCCACTGCCCAGTACAGTTCGGATATAGCCACCCTTTTGGTGTATCCGGCGTCAACTTGCGCCGGATCTGACTGATGACATTGGCAACGGCGGTGCCGCAGTGTTCACCGTCTCTATCCCATACAGCCTCATAATCTGGCTGGCTGAGAATACCCAGCCAGGATGACGAGCCAGATATGCAAGAACTGCAAATTCATGGTGAGTCAGAGTAACAAGTTGACCTTCTGCAGGATACTGTCTGCTCCTTTAGTCGAATTTCAAGATCGGGGAAGGAGAGACAGGCAGCAGAGAGCGGGAGAGCAATACGGTCAAGCTCTGGTTCGTCTATGATTGCTGCCATGACCCTATTAAAAATATGTTCTTCGCAGTCGGAAAGTGATAGAACCAGAAGTTTTCCCATATTGCTCACCGCCTCGTAAAATGTAAAGTGCTAATCCCAAAATCATAGATAGAACTCTGGGGATATTACTTTTTTTTTCCTAAAATAGTAATTGCTTTCTTGTTGCACTGATTTACGCACCGATAACATAAGGTACACCGTCCATTTGTCTGCCATCTTATTCCCCTTGATAATGACAAAATTATTCATAGGACATACCAATGCACATTTGCCGCACTTTATACAAGTGTCGGAATCTATCTGTATTTTGTCTGAATACGCTTGTGTTTTACGGTAAAACCAAAGCCGCTGTCCTAACAGACCTGCAATATGACACCAAAAATCCTAAACCATTTTTAGTTGAGTGCCATTTTTCAAATTGTACACTGCTGATTTTATACATTCCTTCTGCTTGTATGACAATTTGCTTATTTTGATCCGAGTACGCTTTAAAGCTTTTACATCACAAATGCAATCTGGCATTTTCAAAATGAAGTCCACCCCATATGTGTGCTCCGTATCGCTTAAACAATTTGCAGATACACCCGCACCATCGCCGCTAAACAGTCCCATTGTTGCAATAATAAAAATGTTTTTTCCCTTCCATACATCAGAATTTTCGCAGATAAAATCCTGTACTATTTTAGGCAGGTTGCTGTAATAGATTGATAGGCAAAAAAAATGATGTCTTTATGATGTGCAACTTTTCTATTGTACCTTCATCCTCTAAAGGAGTTATTTCAATGTTCCTATCATATAGAGCAACAAACTTTTCTAAACAATATTTTGTATTTCCCGTCCCACTAAAATAAATCCCAATCATATTTTTTCTCCTGTATTATCTATAAAAGGAAGCTGAAAACATCCATAAAATCAATGACTTTCTCCTCCAGTCATTATCATAATTTACATTATTCATGGTGGCTAATGAGGTAACACCATGTATAAAAGCCCAAATGGTTATGATAATATCATTTTTTGCTTTTTTCTGGATAGTGTGTCTGCTCTAATAATTTATTTACAATATTTTTATAGATGATATAGGGTTTATAGTTTTGATCGTCTGGTATCGATAACGATAAGTCAATTTTTATGTTGGATTGCGAATATAAAAATTGAAAATAAGCAGGGTTATCTACAAAGAAAGACACATAGGCTATCCCATATCTTTCAATATTTCTACAACATTATTATTCTTTTGAACGGTACTTTCTAATTGTTTAGAAAATCTATCTGTGATAAATAGTTGCATTGCTTCAAGCAATTCTTCTTTTATTTTGAAATGGCTATAAGGGGCAGCGTGGCTGACACCACACGCCGCAGCTACCTTCCTCAGAGAAAAACGCATTTACTCCCTCTGTACTTACAAGCTGAATACCTGTTTCAATCAAAGCATTTCGCAAGTCTTTGTGATGATAAGTTTGTCGTTGCTGTGCCATGCTAAATCCTCCAATCTTACACTGTCTATATTGTACTTCGTTATCTTTACACTGTCAAGTTTGTAGTGGCTTTTATATCATAGAGGTCAAATGAGTTTACAAAGGTAATAT
>VOFC01000479.1_pt1 | contig 48333 bp, 55 predicted proteins | sample 5384161 | NCBI WGS metagenome assembly VOFC01 (sample SAMN12384722, study PRJNA508395) | human gut metagenome | isolation source: healthy gut B | host: Homo sapiens | reverse complement strand
CTTGATGGTCTGGTGCATCAGGGTCTCGATGGCGGGGCGGTAGGCGTGCCATCTCGCCGTACTTCTCTTCCAGTGCCTTTTCGGCGGCCTTCTGGCTGCCATACTCCTTCAGCAGCTTCTCCTGCTCGTCAGCGGGCAGGTTGACAAAGCTGTGGGGTTCAGGCCCCAGGATCATGCCGTGGGCGGTGCGCTTCTGGTAGAAGTGGGCACCACCCCGATATCGTACAGGAACTTGTGCCAGAAACGGCTGTACAGCAGGTGCAGGGTGGTGCTCCATGCCGCCGTTGTACCAGTCCACGGGAGACCAGTACTCCAGCGCCTCCTTGGAGGCAAGAGCGTCCTTGCAGTGAGGGTCCATGTAGCGCAGGAAGTACCAGGAGGAACCGGCCCACTGAGGCATGGTATCGGTCTCGCGGGTGGCGGGGCCGCCGCAGCAGGGGCAGGTGGTCTTGACCCAGTCGGTGTGGCGGGCCAGCGGGGACTCACCATCGGGGCCCGGCTCAAAATCGGTGATGTCGGGCAGGGTCAGGGGCAGGCTGCTCTCAGGCAGGGGCTGCCAGCCGCACTTTTCACACTTGACCATGGGGATCGGCTCGCCCCAGTAGCGCTGACGGCTGAACACCCAGTCGCGCAGCTTGTAGTTCACCTTATCGCAGCCCTTGCCGTTGGCTTCCAGCCACTCGATCATCTTTTTCTGGGCATCGGTCACAGACAGGCCGTCCAGGAAGCCGGAGTTGACCAGCGTACCGGTGGCAACATCGGTAAAGGCAGCCTCGTCCAGATTGGACTCGGTATTGCCCTTGACCACCTCGATGATGGGCAGGCCGAACTTCTTGGCGAACTCCCAGTCGCGGGTATCGTGGGCGGGCACAGCCATGATGGCACCGGTGCCGTAGGTGGCCAGCACATAATCGGAGATGAAGATGGGGATCTCCTGCTCGTTCACAGGGTTGATGCCCCTCACGCCCTCCAGCTTCACGCCGGTCTTTTCCTTGTTCAGCTCGGTGCGCTCGAAATCGCTCTTGCGGGCAGCCTCGGCCTGATAGGCCGTAACGGCATCCGCATTCTTGAGCAGGCCCTTTTCCAGCCACTCCTTGACCATGGCGTGCTCCGGGGAGACGACCATGTAGGTAGCGCCGAACAGAGTATCACAGCGGGTGGTGTACACGGTCAGGGTATCGCCTGCGGTGGTACCGAAGTTCACCTCTGCACCATGGCTGCGGCCAATCCAGTTCTTCTGCTGGGTGGCAACGCGCTCGATGTAGTCCAGACCATCCAGACCGTCGATCAGCTTATCGGCGTAGGCAGTGATCCGCAGCATCCACTGGCTCTTGACCTTGTGCACCACCTCGCTGCCGCAGCGCTCGCACACGCCGTTGACAACTTCCTCGTTTGCCAGCACACACTTGCAGCCGGTGCACCAGTTGACGTTCATTTCCTTCTTGTAGGCCAGGCCGTGCTTGTACAGCTGCAGGAAGATCCACTGGGTCCACTTGTAGTACTCGGGGTCGGTGGTGTTGATCTCGCGATCCCAGTCAAAGGAGAAGCCCAGCGCCTTGAGCTGCTCACGGAAGTGATCCACATTCTTTTTGGTGACGATGGCCGGGTGGATGTGGTTCTTCATGGCAAAGTTCTCGGTGGGCAGACCGAAGGCATCCCAGCCCATGGGGTACAGCACGTTGTAGCCGTTCTGGCGGCGCTTGCGGCTGACCACATCCAGGGCAGTATAGCTGCGGGGGTGGCCCACATGCAGGCCCGCACCCGAGGGATACGGGAACTCCACCAGTGCATAGAACTTGGGCTTGCTGTGGTCAATCTCGACATGGAAGGTCTTTTTCGTCCTCCCACACCTTCTGCCACTTGGCCTCGACGGCCTTGTAATCATACTTCATAGCTTTCAATCACTCCTCATATTCGGCAGCCGCCCTTGCAGGCAGGGAAGCTTACAGACTGTTTTCCGGGGTCAGATCCTCCGAGATATCCATGGGCTCACCATCGGCCCACAGATGTTCCAGATCATAGTAGGTGCGGGTGTTGGGCACAAAGACGTGCACGATGACGCTGGAATAATCCAGCAGCACCCAGTTCTTGGAGTCGAAGCCCTCGGTGGTGTAGGGCTCGATGCCCTTCTGAGAAAGCTCGTACTCCACCTCGTCGGCCAGAGCACCCACCTGGGTGGTAGAGGTGCCGGAAGCAATGACGAAGTAATCGGTCAGAACGGTCAGGCTCTCCACTTTGAGCACACGGACATCCTGGGCCTTTTTCTTGTCCAGGATCTTTGCGATCTCAATGGCAAGGGTCTTGCTGTCGATCTTGTTTTCCATAAAAGTCTCCTCTCTGGTTTGTTACTGTCCCGCGGCCTGGCCATCGGTGGTGGTCGCACCTGCCACATCGGTATCGCCGCTCAGGATGGCATCATCGGACTCCTTGTCCAGCTGTCCCACGAACTGGACGTTGGCGCTGGTGGAAGCGGTGCCGTGGGGCCAGTTGTTGGTCACAAGGTTCATTTCCTCGGCGCTCACGGGGCCGGTGTAATTGCGGAAATAGGTGTTCAGCAGCTCTGCAATGGAACCGGCATCCGGAACCACGCAGGAGTAGCCGTCAAAGCTGCTGGTCTTGCCCACATTGGGCACGCCCATGAACACAGGGGTCTGGGCCAGCATGATGTTCGCACTGTCGATGCGGGTAAAGGACACCAGCATCTTGGCAATGGTGGTCAGATCCATATCCGTGTGGATATAGTTGTTGAAGATCAGGGGCAGCTGGGCAATGACATCGGTCACGCCCATGCTGCGCACCCGCTTGAACAGGCCGGCATAGAAGTAGCGCTGCATGTTCAGGCGGTCGATATCCGAGTTGGCGTAGCCCTCGCCGTGGCGGCAGCGGACAAAGAATTCTGCCGATGCGCCGTCCAGGTTGCGGTAGCCCTGCTTCAGGACACTGCCCGCAAAGGACATGTCGTGGGGGATATACACCTCGATGCCGCCGAAGTTGTCCACCATTTCCACCAGTGCCTGCATATCAATGGTCACATAGTAGTCGATGGGCAGCTTGTACTGATCATAGATGACCTCCGCCAGCGCGGCAATGTCGCCGCCGTTGGAGAGGGCCACCGAGTTGATCTGGTAGTTGGTAGCCGCGTAGGTCTTGCCGTTGGAAAGGGTGATCTTGCGGTTCTGGGTCGCAACAAGGCTGTTGCGGGGGATCTGCAGCATCCGGAGGGCACCGCCCTTGATGTCGAACTGGCAGTACAGGATCATATCCGTCATGCCGTCGTTGGTGCCGTCCGAAGAATAGTCGCGGCCTTCCTCATAGTCGATGCCGCAGACGAGGATGTTCACCACATCCCCCTTATACTCTTCCAGGGTCTGGATCTCCTGCACCAGCGAGGTCGCGTTCTCCTCGGGCTTCAGATTATCCTCCACCCTGTTCAACATCTTCACGGCGTAGACCACCACGCCCGAGATCACGGCCAGCACCGCCAGCGTCACAGCCATCGGCAGCCACACGGGGGTCTTTTTCTTCTTTTTGCGGCGGCGGGGGACATCAGCGGGGGCCGCGTGCCGGGGCGGCTGACTGCCGCCGTTGCCGCCGCGTCCGCCGCCTGCGCTCTGGCGGGGCGGTTCCGGCCGCTGGGGTGCGGGCTGTTCGTTCTGGAAGAAATCCGGCTGCCCGGACAGCGACACCTGATGCAGGGCTGAAGCCTCCGTGGGGCGCTGCTCCGTGGGACGGTTCAGCGAGCGGTCTGTATTGATGCGACGCGGACCTTGACTCATTCGTTCGGTTCCTCCAGCTTTTTTATTCCGACAGAGACTGTCGTCATGTTCCATAGTATAGCATTCTTACCCACAATCTGCAATCGGTATTCTTTTCCGGAGCAGGGTGTGTGCAGAAAAACAGGCTCACCCGGCCTTTGCATCCCGGGCATCCACCTCTGCTTTGATCTCATCGTAGGCCGCCTTGGACATGGGGTCCAGGGGTTTGCTCTGCGAGAGCACAAAGTCGTTCGTCTGCCTGAGGGCTGCCAGCATGGCCAGATCCAGATCCTTCCGCTCCAGCTTGCGCAGCTTGTTCACCCCGGGCCAGTCCCGCTCGGCGCTGGTCATATCCGCCAGATAGACGATCTTATCCAGCCTGCTCATGCCGGGCTTGCCCGCGGTGTGGCAGGCAATGGCCGAAAGCACAGCCTCATCCTCCACGCCCCACTGGGTGCGGGCCAGGATGGCGGCGCAGATGCCGTGCCACACCGGGGTGGGGCGCTCTTCCCCGCCCTCGGCCAGTTCCGGGTGGGCCCGCATGATGGTGCGCATCTCGTCCTTGCTGATCTCCTTGGCCGAGTCGTGCAGCAGGGCGGCCAGCGCGGCCTTGTCCTCATCCACGCCATACCGCTTTGCCAGCTTGACGGCCATTTTTCTCACGTTCAGGGTATGCTCATAACGCTTGTCACTCAACCGGCCGCGCACAAGCTCCTTTGCCTGTTTCTGATTCATGGTTTCCGCTTTCCCCTCTGTCTGCCCGGTAAAGCCCCTCCCGCCGGATGACCCGGCGCACGAGGGCGGGCAGTTCATTTTCACACGCTTCCCCTGCTGCAAGGCGGGCACGCAGGTTGCTGCTGGCCATGGGCAGAGCCTCGACCTGTGCAAACAGGATGCGGGCCCCGGTGGGGTCCATCTGCTTTGCCTTGGCGTGAAGCTCCGGCGCATCGCCGACATTCCGGCTCGTGACCACCAGCCGGGCCAGCCGCAGGATCTCCTGCCAGCGGTGCCAGCTGTCAAAGCTCAGCAGCATATCGCTGCCCATGGCCATGTACAGCTCGGCCTCCGGGTAAGTCCGGGCCAGCATTTCCAGCGTGAGCACCGTATAGTTGCGCCTGCCCAGCGCGGCCTGCTCCACCTCCCAGCCGCTGACGCACAGCGCCGGGACAGCCCCCTCCGCTTCCAGTGCACGGAAGCACGCGCACATCTCCACCCGGGCACTGCCGGAGGCGGCGGTGGACTGCTTGAAGGGGGAAAGCCCCGCAGGCATCACCACCACCCTGTCCGGGTGCACCCGGGCAGCGGCGGCGCGCAGATTGTTCAGGTGGCCGTTGTGGGGCGGGTCAAAGGTGCCGCCGTACAGCAGGAGCCTCATTTCAGCAGGTCAGCGTAGGCGCTGTCCTTCTTTTTCTGCAGATAGAGCACGAATTTGGAGCCGATGACCTGCACGCAGTCGGCACCGGTGGCCTCTGCCAGCTTGACAGAGGCTTCACGGGCATTGTACATGCTGCTCTCCAGCACCTTGAGCTTGATCAGCTCCCGGGCATCCAGGCAATCCTTCACGCCCTGGATCATGGTCTCGTCGATCTCACCCTTGCCCACGATGAAAACGGGGTCCATGGTGTTTGCCTTGCCGCGCAGAATGGCGCGCTGTTTGCTCGTCAACATAATTTTTTCTCCTTTTATTTCAGAAATTCAGGTAATTCTTTTTCCAGCTTTGCCAGCGCCACACCACGGTGGCTGATGGCATCCTTTTCGTCCGGGGTAAGCTGGGCATAGCTGCGTCCCTCGGTATTGGGGCGCTTTTCCGCCTTGCCCACGCCGCATTCATCGGGGATGAACAGCGGATCGTAGCCAAAACCGTAATCACCTGCCAGGCGCGCAAAGGCCACCTTGCCCGGGCACTCGCCCCGGCAGGTCAGGTGCCGGCCGGTGGGCAGGATAAAGCAGACAGCGGCCACAAATTTTGCACCGCGCTGTTCCGCCGGGACATCCTGCATATTCTCCAGCAGCTTGTCGTTGTTGGCCTCATCGTCGCCGTGGCGGCCGCAGTAGCGGGCGCTGTACACGCCGGGGGCACCCTCCAGCGCATCCACACAGAGGCCCGAGTCATCGGCGATGGTGGGCAGGCCGCTGGCTTTGCAGATGGTCTCGGCCTTGATGAGGGCGTTTTCCTCAAAAGTGGTGCCGGTCTCATCGGGTTCAATGGTGATGCCCAGCTCCTTCTGGCTGACCACCTCGTGGCCCTGCGCTTCCAGAATGCGCCGCAGTTCACGGAGCTTACCGGCGTTGCCGGTCGCTGCACAGATTTTCATGTTTTTCTCCTCTCTGCCCCTGTCGAACTCCTGCACTTGGCTCCCCTGCCAGGAGAGCTGGACGCGCCAAAGCGCGGCCTGAGAGATCTGATTGCAGATCCGTTCGACACTTAATGCTTCCACTGCCGGGGCAGCAGCTCTTCCACATAGCCCTCCGGGGTGAAGGGGATCAGGTCATCGATGCCCTCACCCACGCCGATGAACCGCACGGGCAGGCCCAGCCGCTGCTTGACCGCCACGACACAGCCGCCCTTGGCGGTGCCGTCCAGCTTGGTCAGGATGATGCCGGTGGCGTTGGCCGCCTTGCAGAACTCCCTGGCCTGGCTGATGGCGTTCTGGCCCGTAATGGCATCCAGCACCAGCAGGGTCTCCAGACTGGCCTCGGGCTGGCCTTTTTTGACACTGCGGCTGATCTTGGAAAGCTCTGCCATCAGGTTTGCCTTGTTGTGCAGGCGGCCTGCCGTATCCGCAATGACCAGATCATAGCCGCGGGCGGTGGCCGACTTGACCGTGTCAAAAATGACAGCGGCGGGGTCTGCGCCCTCGCCCGCCTTGACAAGGGGCACACCCGCCCGGTCGGCCCAGATCTCCAGCTGCTCGCTGGCGGCGGCACGGAAGGTATCGCCTGCGGCCAGCATGACCTTTTTGCCCTGACGGGTATAGAAATCGGCCAGCTTGGCAATGCTGGTGGTCTTGCCCACGCCGTTCACGCCGATGACCAGAATGACGGCGGGTCTGCCGCTCAGGTCCATCTCAGCTTCGGGGCGCATCTCATCGGCAATGAGGTCGCGCAGTTCATCGCTGGCCTGCTCACCGGTTTTCAGCCCCTTCTCGTTCACCCGATCCCGCAGCTTGTCCACCAGTTTGATGGCCACTTCACCGCCCACATCGGCCAGAATGAGCTGCTCTTCCAGCTCATCGTAAAGATCATCATCGATCTTGCTGCCGGTGAGGGTATTCATAATGTTGCCCCAGAAGCCCGTGCGGGTCTTTTCGAGGCCGTCTTTCATCTTGTCCTTTTCTTTTTTGCCAAATCCAAAGAGGCCCATTGGTTCTCTCCTTTGTTTTGCTGTTTCTATCCGTGATGGCAAAACCCGCCATTTCACGATTTGCGCTCAGTGCTGCCCGGTATGCCAAGGGCTCCCCTACTAGGGGAGCTGGCGAGCGAAGCGAGACTGAGAGGTTTAATCTATTATACCTACGAAACCAGCGTCGCGTCAACCTGTTCCAGATCCAGCTTGAGCAATTTCGACACGCCGTCCTCCTGCATGGTCACGCCATACAGGACATTGGCGGCCTCCATGGTGCCGCGGCGGTGAGTGATAACGATGAACTGGGTCTTGTCGCTCACCCGGCGCAGATACTGTGCAAAGCGGCTGACATTGGCATCATCCAGGGCGGCTTCGATCTCGTCCAGGATACAGAACGGTGCCGGGTTGACGGCCAGGATCGCAAAATAGATGCTGATGGCCACCAGCGCCTGCTCACCGCCGGAAAGGGCTTCCAGATTCTTGATGACTTTGCCCGGCGGTGCCACCTGAATGCCGATGCCGCAGGAAAGCACATCGCTTTCATCCTCCAGCACAAGGCTGGCCTCGCCGCCGCCGAACAGTTCAGTAAAGACGCGGCCAAAGTTCTCGTTGATGGCCCGGAAGCTGTCGGTGAAGATGTCTTTCATCTGGCCCGACAGGCTGGTGATCATTCTGGTCAGCTCGTTCCTGCTGCCCTCGACGTCCTCCACCTGAGCGCGGAGGGTGTCGTAGCGCGCCCTGACCTCCTGATATTCTTCGATGGCGCTGACGTTGACATTGCCCAGCGCCCGGATCTGATTGCGCAGATCGGCCACCTGCGCCCGCAGGGCGGGCAGGCTTTCGAACTCCACGCAGAGCTCCTCAGCCTGGCTCACCGTCAGCTGGTATTCATCCCAGAGCTTGGCGGCAGTGGCATCGTATTCGCTCTCAGCGGCAGCTTTCCGCTCGGCCAGGCGGGCCATCTCCCGGCCCATCTCCTCGCGGCTGTCGGCAGCAGTGCGGGCCCGGGCCAGTGCCTCGGTCTCGGCCTGCTGGCTGGAAAGCCGCTGTTCGGTGGCCTTCCGGATCTCGGCTTCCTTCGCTTCGATCTCCCCCCGGCTGTCGGTCTTGGCCTTGCGGATGGCCTCGATCTCGGCCCGGCAGGCATCACTGCGGGCGGCAAGGGCGGCAAGGCTCTCTTCCAGAGAGGCCCGCCGGCTCTCGGCATCCCGGGTGCGCTGTTCCAGCGCTTCGATCTGCGCCTGCGCCAGCTCGGCATCCTTCTGGCGGCTCACCTGTTCCAGCCGCTTGGCGCTCACCTGCTCGGCCAGCGCCCGCTGCCGGGTCAGAAACGCATCGTCTCCCTCGGCAATGCGGTTCAGCTCACCCGATTTTGCTTCGATTTCCCCGGCCAGCGCAGCTTCCCTGCTGCTTCGGCCTGCGCGGCTTTTTCCCGGCTGTCAGCCAGCTGGGTGTTCAGGGTGTCGATTTCCTTCTGCCGTGCAGCAAGGGCCGTCTCGGCCTGCTCCATGGCAGCTTCCAGCCGCTTGCGCTCTGCTTCGGCCCGCACACGGTCATTGGCGGCAGTGATCTGCTCACTGCTGGCGGCAGTCAGCTCTGCGTTCAGGGCATCTGCCTGCTGTTTGCACTGGTCGGTCTTTTCCTGAGCGGCAAGGCATTCCTTCTGCAATTTCGCAGCCTTGACCCGCAGCTCCTCCAGCTCCTGCTTGCGGGTGAACAAACCCGCGCTGCGCTGGACACTGCCGCCGGTAAAGCTGCCGCCCGCATTGACCACCTGACCATCCAGCGTGACGACCTTGCTGCGGAAACCGTTGTCCCGGGCCACGCGGGAGGCCTCGTTGATCTCATCCACCACGATGATGCGGCCCAGCAGATTGGACACGATATTGCTGTACCGGGCATCGGCCTGGACCAGACTGCTTGCCAGCCTTGCCGAGCCGGACAGTTTTCCCCGGAACACGCCGGGCTGGACTGTGTCCAGCGGCAGGAAGGTGGCGCGGCCCGCGTTCTCGCTGCGGAGCAGGGCGATGCCCGCCTTGGCGGCGGCTTCGTTCTCCGCCACGATGTTCTGCAGGGCGCCGCCAAGCGCGGTCTCGATGGCCACCTCCCGGCCCGGCTCCACCTGCAGGATGGCGGACACCGGCCCGATGACGCCCCGCAGACGACGGGCAGAAGCTGCCCGCATGACGGTCTTGACCGAATTCTGGTAGCCGTCCATGTTCTTTTCCAGCTCCCGCAGCACGGAAAGCCGCTGACGGGCGGCATCCAGCTCCCGGTTCAGCTGCTGTTCGGCACGGTCGGCTTCCTCCAGCGCAGCGCGGCGGCTCTTCAGCTTGAGTTCCAGACCGGCCCGGATATTTTTGAGCTGTTTCTCATTCTCGGCCAGCGTGGTGAGGTACCGCACGGTATCCTCCAGATCCTGCTTTGCGTCGTCCCGCTGGACAGCCAGCACCTCGGCGGCTTCTTCCAACGCAGGCAGACGGCTCAGGGCCGTCTCAGCAGCAGCCTCGGCGGCGGCCTGAGCCACCTGCGCTTCGGTGTGCCGGGCCGTCAGGGCCGCCACCTCGGCCCGCAGGATATCCCGGCGGGCACCGCTCTGGTCGTTTTCCCGGGTCAGGCGCACCAGCTCATCGTTCAGGGCATCCAGCTCTGCGGCCAGTTTCCGGCCCGCCAGCTCCATGCTCTTTGCCACGGCGCGGTGGCGTTCCAGCGCGGCGGCAGCCTCGGTGCTGTCCTGCTCCCCGGCGGCGATCTCTGCCCGCAGGTCTGCGGCGCTCTCCTCGTTGCGGGCGATGTCGTTTTCCAGCACGGCGATCCGGCTCTCGCTGCCGCTGATCTGCTCGGTGATGCTGCGGATATCCCCATTCAGGCGCTCGACAGCAACCGTCAGCTGCTGTGCCTGCATCCGGATCTCCTCAGCCTCGCTCTCGGCGGCTTTGGTCTGGCGGTCGAACCGCTCATAATCGGCCTGGGCTGTCTCGTAATCCCGCACCTGACGGCGCACGGCTTCCTTGGCCCGGTGCACGCCGTCCGTCCACAGGGTCACCTCCAGCGTTTTGCGCCGGGCGCTCAGCTCCAGAAACTTCTGGGCCTTGGCGCTCTCCTTTTCCAGCGGGCCCACACGGGCTTCCAGCTCGCCCAGGATGTCCCGCAGCCGTTCCAGATTCTCGGCGGCGGCGGCAAGGCGGCGCTCGGCCTCGTTTTTGCGGTAGCGGTATTTGGCAATGCCGCAGGCTTCCTCAAAGATTTCCCGGCGCTCGCTGCTCTTGGCCGCCACGATCTCGGCAATGCGGCCCTGCCCGATGACCGAGTAGCCATCGCGCCCGATGCCGGTATCCAGCAGCAGTTCGTACACATCTTTCAGGCGGCAGATCTGCCCGTTGATGCTGTACTCGCTCTCGCCGGAGCGGTAATATCTGCGGCCGATGGTCACCTCGTCCGCTTCCACATCCAGCGCGTGGCTGCTGTTGTCCAGCGTCAGGCGCACCTGAGCAAAGCCCATGGCCCCCCGCCGCCGGGTGCCGCCAAAGATGACATCCTCCATCTTTCCGGCGGCGCGCAGCTGGCGGGCGCTGGTCTCGCCCAGCACCCAGCGCACGGCATCGGACAGGTTCGACTTGCCCGAACCGTTGGGGCCCACCACACCGGTCACGCCTCGTCAAAGGTGATCTTGACCTTATCAGGGAAGCTCTTGAAGCCCTGGATTTCCAGTTCCTTGAATACCATGTTACTTTTCCTTGATGACGCCCAGCAGCTTCAGGGCCTCGCGGGCGGCGTGCTGCTCCGCCATCTTCTTGCTGCGGCCCTCGCCCCGGGCGACCTTATCGGAGTTGAAGCGGACAGCCACCACGAAATGCTTGTCGTGGTCGGGGCCGGATTCCTGCTCCACCACATAGCTCAGCCGCTCCTCGGGATTCTGCTGGACGATCTCCTGCAGGCGGGTCTTGTAGTCGGCCTCGGCGTGCTTGCCCTCGGTGATGAAGGGCAGGATGAAGTTCTTTGCCACCTCCATGCCGCCGTCGAGGTAGAGGGCGGCGATGAGGGCTTCAAAGGCGTCCGATACGACGCTGGGGCGGGTGCGGCCGCCGCAGCGCTCCTCGCCCCGGCCCAGGCGCAGGTAATCGCCGAGATTGATCTCCTGCGCAAACTGGAACAATGCGCCCTCGCTGACCAGGCTGGAACGGATGCGGGTCAGGTCGCCCTCGGGCCGGTCGGCGTAGGCGTGGAACAGATAATCTGCCGAGACGATCTGCAGCACGCTGTCGCCCAGAAATTCCAGCCGCTCGTTGTGCTGCACCGGCGTGCGGCTCTCGTTGGCGTAGCTGGTGTGGGTGAGCGCCGTCCAGCAGCTTCGGATTCTTGAACTTGTAACCAATAATTGTTTCCAACTGATGGCTCATGGATTTCTTACTCCCTTTATGTCAAAAATCGTTCTTTCTTGGCTCCCCTGCCAGGGGAGCTGGCCGATGTCAGTCGGCCTGAGAGGTTGTCAGCTCATCCAGCGCGCTCTGCATGGTGCCGCACAGGTCGTTCTCCACGCAGATCTTGGCCTGCCGGATGGCGTTCTTGATGCCCTTGGCCTTGGAGGAGCCGTGGGCCTTGATGACCGGCTGCTTTGCGCCCAGGAAGGGTGCGCCGCCGTACTCCTCGCTGTCCATCTGGTGCTTGAGGCTTCCCACGCCGCTCTTGAGCAGCAGGTAGGCGATCTTGCCGCCGAGGTTTGCCAGGAACATCTCCTTGAGCATCCCCAGCAGCATCTTGGCCACGCCCTCGGTCAGCTTGAGGATGACATTGCCGGTAAAGCCGTCGCAGACCACCACATCCACATCACCGTTGGGTACGTCACGAGGCTCGATGTTGCCCACGAACCGGATGCCCGGTGTTGCCTTGAGCAGCTGGTGGGCTTCCCGGAGCATCAGGGGTTCCCTTGCTCTCCTCGGCACCGTTGTTTGCCAGCGCCACGCTGGGGGAGGTGCGGCCCTCCACCTTGTTCACGTAGCAGCTGCCCATGACAGCGAAAGCGGCCAGCATCTCGGGGCGGCACTCGACGTTCGCGCCGCAGTCCAGCAGCAGATAGGCCTTGTTTTTGGCCGGCACCATGGTGGCCAGCGCCGGGCGCTTGACTCCCTTCAGGGTGCGCACGATGAGGCTTGCGCCCACATGGAGCGCGCCGGTGCTTCCGGCGGAGACAAAGGCGTCCCCCTTGCCCTCCTTCAGCAGGTTCAGACCCACCACGATGGAGGAATCCTTCTTGCTGCGGATGGCCCTGGCCGGCTCATCGCACATCTCAATGGTCTCGGTGCAGTTCACCAGCTCAATGCCGTCCAGCGGGATGCCGTGCTCGGCGGCCGTCTTGCGCACCAGCTCCTCGCTGCCCACGCCGATGATCTGCACACCGTACTCTTTCACAGCCTGTGCGGTGCCTTCCAGCACAGCCAGCGGGGCGTTGTCGCCGCCCATCATATCAACGATAATTTTCATAGGGTTTCTCCCTTCTTAAAGAGCAGTTTCGTTCAGCCACTGTTGGAAGCTGGCCACGGCACGCTCGGCCACGGCCATGTAACGCAGGCGCTTGTCACGGGGGCGGCTCTCGGCCGGCAGCGGGGGCAGGATGCCCATATTCGCGCCCATGGGCTGGAAATGTTTGTTCTCAGTGGTCAGATACTGGATCAGCGCGCCGCACATGGTATCCACCGGCGGCGGGGGCAGCTGCCTGCCCTCCAGTCGGGCGTAGATGCTCCGGGCTGCCAGCAGGCCGCAGGCGGCGCTCTCCATATAGCCCTCAAAGCCGGTGATCTGGCCCGCAAAGAACACATTGGGGTGCTCCTTCAGGAACAGGCCCGCGTCCAGCACACGGGGCGCATCCAGGAAGGTGTTGCGGTGCATGACACCGTACCGCACGAACTCGGCATTTTCCAGGCCCGGGATCATACTGAACACCCGCTTCTGCTCGCCCCACTTGAGGTTGGTCTGGAAGCCCACGATATTATAGAGGGTGCGCTCCTTGTTCTCGGCGCGGAGCTGGACATTGGCCCAGGGGCGGTGGCCGGTGTTGGGGTCCACCAGACCCACCGGGCGCAGGGGGCCGAAGCGCATGGTATCAGCACCCCGGGCGGCCATGATCTCAATGGGCATACAGCCCTCGTAGACCGTGACGGTATCCGCCTTTTTGCCGTGGGCATCGGGGTCGGGCTGTGCGCCCCGTTCCGCGCCCGCGTCGAACTCATGGAGCGGGGCTCGCTCTGCCGAGGCCAGCGCGGCGTGGAAAGCCTCATACTCTGCCTTATTGAAGGGGCAGTTCAGGTAATCGGCCTCGCCCCGGTCATACCGGGAAGCGGCGAACACCTTGTTGTAATCCAGGCTCTCCGCCGTGACGATGGGGCCACGGCATCATAGAAATGGAGCCGCTCATCGCCGGTCAGGCGGCCGATCTCGTCGGCCAGCGTACCATCGGTCAGGGGGCCGGTAGCCACCAGAATGGGTGCACTCTCATCGATGTGCTCCACCTGCTCCCGCACCACGGTGATGTTGGGGCATTCCTCCACCCGCCGGGTCACGGCGGCGCTGAATGCGTCCCGGTCTACGGCCAATGCGCCGCCCGCGGCCACACGGGCCTCCTCGGCGGCTTCCAGCAGCTGGCTGCCCATCCGGCGCATCTCTTCTTTCAGCAGGCCGGAAGCAGAATCCAGATGCTCGGCCTTCAGGCTGTTGGAGCAGATCAGCTCCGCAAAGCCCGCGCTCTTGTGAGCCGGGGAAAAGTGGGTGGGCTTCTGCTCGTAGAGCGTTACCTGAACGCCCTTGCCCGCCAGCCACAGCGCTGCCTCGCAGCCTGCCAGACCGGCACCCAGTACAGTTACTTTGTAACTCATAATTTCATCCTTCAGCATCCTCGCCCTCTCAGGCCGCTTTGCGTCCAGCTCCCCCAAAGGGGGGAGCCTGTGCAGCATCCCGGTCAGCAGCAGCTGCCCCCATTGCCTCTCCCTTTGGGAGGGTGGCATCGCGCAGGCGATGCCGGAGAGGGCGAGACAGTTTATCGGTTTGATCAATCCTTCTTCGGCACCGGCATCTCAAAGCCGCAGCCTTCTTTTGCGCAGTAGAGCTTGGAACCCTTGCGGAACAGGGTGGAGCCGCACTTTTCGCACTTGGTGGGCACCGGGGTATCCCAGGTCATGAAATCGCAGTCGGGGTAGCGCTCGCAGCCGTAGTAGATGCGGCCCTTGGCGCTCTTGCGCTCCAGCATCCGGCCCTTGCCGCACTTGGGGCAGACACCGCCGGTGTCCTTGACCAGACGCTTGGTGCCCCGGCACTCGGGGAAGCCGGAGCAGGCCAGGAACTTGCCGTACTTGCCCACCTTGATGACCATGGGGCGGCCGCAGAGGTCGCAGACCTCGCTGGAAGGCTCGTCCGGCACCTTGACCTTCTTGCCCTCCATGTTCTTTTCGGCCTGTTCCAGGCTGGCGGCAAAGCCCTGATAGAAATCATCCACGGTCTTGTGCCAATCGGCCTTGCCGCTCTCGATCTTATCCAGGTTCTTCTCCATCTCTGCCGAGAAGTCTACATCCACGATATGGGGGAACTGCTCCAGCATCAGGCCGTCCACAGCGCGGCCCAACAGGGTGGGCTTGAGCTTTTTCTGCTCCCGCTCCACATAGCCACGGTCGATGATGGTGGTGATGATGGGCGCGTAGGTCGAGGGGCGGCCAATGCCATTTTCCTCCAGCGCCTTGATCAGGGTCGCTTCGGTATAGCGGGCGGGGGGCTGGGTGAATTTCTGCTCACTCTTCAGCTCCTTGAGCTTGAGCAGCTGGCCCTGTTCCAGCGGAGGCAGGCTGGTCTCCTTCTTTTCCTTTTCATCGGTGGCTTCCTCGTACAGCACGGTAAAGCCATCAAAGGTCACGGTGTAACCGCTGGCCTTGAAACGGTAGTCCCCGCGCATACGGTCACGCTCACGGTATCCTGCTGGCAGTCCGCCATCTGGCTGGCCATAAAGCGGCTCCAGATCATCCGGTAGAGCTTGGCGGTATCGCCGCTGATGCTCTTGTCCACCTCGTCAGGGGTCAGGCCCGGCACCGAGGGGCGGATGGCCTCATGGGCATCCTGCGCAGCGGTCGCGCTCTTGGTTTTCCAGGTGCGCTTGTAGGTACAGATATACTGTTCACCGTAAGCGTCCGCAATATACTCCTTGGCGGCGGCGACCGCCTCATCGGAGATGCGCAGGCTGTCGGTACGCATATAGGTGATCAGACCCATGGTGCCGTGACCGGCAATATCCACGCCTTCGTACAACGTCTGGGCGGCGCGCATGGTGCGGGTAGCCGTAAAGCCTAAGCGGCGGGAGGCCTCCTGCTGTAAGGTACTGGTGATAAAGGCCGGGGTAGGCTGCTTGGCCCGCTTGCCTTTTTTCAGTTCGCCCACGGTATACTCGGCACCCTCCAGACCCTTTTCAATGGCCCGGGCCTCTGCCTCGTTTTTGGGCAGCAGCTTTTTGCCGGTGCTGTCGGAGGCCAGCCGGGCGGTGAAGCTCTTGCGGCCGGCACCCAGGGTGGCGTCCACGTTCCAGTATTCCTCGGGCTTGAAGTTCTCGATCTCCTTTTCGCGGTCGTCGATCAGCCGCACCGCCACGCTCTGGACACGGCCCGCCGACAGGCCCCGGCGCACCTTCCGCCACAGAAAAGGGCTGAGCTTATAGCCCACCAGACGGTCGAGGATACGGCGGGCCTGCTGGGCATTGAACAGATCCTCGTCGATGGCGCGGGGGATGGGCCATGCCCTTCTGTACGCCCTTCTTGGTGATCTCGTCAAAGGTCACGCGGTTGGGCTCGTGGGGGTCCAAACCCAGGATGTTGGCCAGATGCCAGCTGATGGCCTCGCCCTCACGGTCCGGGTCGGTTGCCAGCAGAACGCCGTCGGCCTGCTTGGCTTTTGCCTTGAGCTCCTTGATGAGCTTGGATTTGTCCTTGATGTTGATGTACTGGGGGGCGTAGTCATGTTCCACGTCGATGCCCAGCTGGGACTTAGGCAGGTCCCGGATGTGGCCCATGCTGGCCGTGACCTCGTAATCCTTGCCCAGATATTTGCCAATGGTCTTCGCCTTTGCCGGCGACTCCACGATTACCAGTTTTGCCATGGTTCTCTTCTCCTATATTATAAACTCCCAGCCTTACGGTGGTAGTAAAACCCAACGAAATTGCCAAGCTTCTCCCTGGGCAGGCTCCCGTCGTTATTAGGGGAGCTGGCGAGCGTCAGCGACAGCGTTGACTGAGAGGTTTCATTCAACTTAAATTGCGCAGTTCAGCGCAGAATATACCGCTTGCCAGGCAGGCAGGTCACACGGCCCGCCAGCTCCAGCTTCATCAGGGTGCCCAGCAACAGGCCGGTGGGCAGGCCGCTTGCAGCACCCAGCTCCTCCACGCCCTTTGCCTTGGGGCCGATACAGGCCAGCACCCTGCGCTCGGTCTCGCCCATGGGGTCAGGCGCAGAGCGCACCACTGCCGGAGCCGCCGCGCCCCGCAGGCCCAGCACCCCGAACAGGTCGCCGGGTTTGCAGACGGCTTTGGCCCGGCCCTCCCGCAGCAGGGCGTTGGTGCCCGCCGAGTTGGGCGAGTAGATGCTGCCCGGCACCACGAACACCGGCTTGCCATACCGCTCGGCATGGTTGACGGTGGACATGGTGCCGCTTTTTTCCTGCGCTTCCACCACGATCAGCGCCGAGGAAAGCGCCGCGATGAGCCGGTTGCGCTGCAAAAAGCCATTGGGGCCAACGGGGCCGCTCTCGGGCGGGTACTCACTGATCACGCAGCCTTTTTGCTCGATCTTTTTCCGCCGCAGCTCCCGGTTGGAGGCCGGGTAGGTGCGGTCAATGGGCACACCCAACACCCCAATGGTGGGGCAGTTTTCTTTCACCGCGGCCCGGTGCCCGGCGCTGTCCAGCCCGTCGGCCAGACCGCTGACGATGATGGCCCCGTTTTTGGCCAGCCCGCTGCCCAAGTCTGCCGCCGCCTGCAGGCCGTACTCGGTGGGCCTGCGGCTGCCCACCATGCCCACAGCCCCCGGCTCGTTGAGCCAGAGCGGGTCGCCGGTGCAGTAAAGCACCAGCGGCATATCCGGGATGCGGGAAAAGGCCAGCGGGTAATCCGGGTCATCGTAGGGCAGGATGCGGATGTTCCGCGCCGCACACCGCCGTGCGAATGCCCGGTAATGCGCCGGGGTGTTGTCGGGCAGGTTGGCCCGGGCAAAGGCCGGGCTGCCCACCGCTTTGCGGAACGCATCGAAATCCCGGTTCTCCCAGGCCTCCTGCGCCCCGCCAAACACATCCAGCACCCGGCCTGCATGGCTGCTGCCCGCCCCGAGTACATCGGCCAGCCAGAGCCAGCAGAGCAGCGGGTCGGGGGCCGGTTCGGGCGGGAAAAGACTGGTCTGGCCGAAGCCGGGCCCGGTCACAGGCTCTCCTCCCGGAAATGCCACAGCAGGATGCTGCCCGCAATGCCGGCGTTCAGGCTTTCCACCCGGTCGGTCATGGGGATGCGCACAGTGCCGGTGCAGGCGGCAATGGTCTCTTCGGTCAGGCCCTGGCCCTCACTGCCGATGACCACGCAGACGCCGCCCGGGCAGCCGGGCCGGGCCGCGCTCAGGGGCTGGCTCTGGTAGAGTGCCGCCGCAAGGCAGGTGATATTCTTTGCCCGCAGGGCGGCAATGGCGGCAGGCATTGCCCCCACCTCCATCACCGGCACCCGCACGGCGGCCCCCATGGAGGCCCGCAGGGTCTTGGGGGCAAACACGCTGGCGCAGCCATCGCTCAGCAGCACGCCGTCAAAGCCAACGCGGCGGCAGAGCGCAGCAGCGTGCCCACGTTGCCGGGGTCCTGCACCCGCTCAAGCGCCAGATACCGCCCGCCGGTCTTTGCCTCGTCCAGCGTGTGCACCGGGGTGCGGAACACGCCGAACACCCCCTGATGGGTACCCACGTCCGCCAGCTTGTCCGCCACATGGTCCTCCACCAGATAATGCTCCCCGGGCAATTCTGCCAGCTCCGGGCATTTTTCCAGCGCCGCTTCGGTGCAGAACAGCGTTTCCAGCTCCGCACCCCGGCACAGCTCCGGGCAGAGTTTGCGCCCTTCGGCCAGGAAGCGGCCCTCGCTGCGGCGGAACGCCCCGCTGGAAGCAAGGCGGCAGGCATATTTGATCTTTGTGTTTTCCCGGCTGGTGATCTTTTCCATGCGGTCCTCCAGAAGATACAAAAATATACAAAAAGGACGCCCGCGTATTTTACTACGCGCGGGCGTCTTTCAGGTCTTTATCAGGCGTTCTTCACGGTCTCGACCAGAGCGGCAAAGCTCTGAGGATCGTTGATGGCCATCTCGGACAGCATCTTGCGGTTCAGCTCGATGCCTGCCTTCTTCAGGCCAGCCATGAAGGTGGAGTAGTTCATGCCCAGGGGACGAACTGCATTGTTGATGCGGCAAATCCACAGGTTGCGGAACTGGCGCTTCTTCATGCGGCGGCCAGCCAGAGCGTAGTTGCCGCTCTTCATGACCTGCTGCTTGGCCATCTTAAAGTGCTTGCTCTTGCAGCCATAGAAGCCCTTGGCCAGCTTCAGCATCTTCTTACGACGTTTGTGAGTCATGGTTGCGCCCTTGATACGTGCCATTTTTTATATCTCCTTTAGTATCTCTTAGAATGTCTTTGCCTGCGGCTCGCACTTAGGCGTAGGGCAGCATGCTCTTGATGGTAGCGGCGTTGGTCTTGTCAACGTAGCTGGGCTGACGGTAACCACGGGTCAGCTTGGTGGTCTTCTTGGTCAGGATGTGGCTGCGGAATGCGTGGCCGCGCTTGATCTTGCCGTTCTTGGTCAGCTTAAAGCGCTTCTTAGCGCCGGAATGCGTCTTCAGTTTCATCTTAGCCATTTTAGTTTCCTCCTAAAATTAGTCCTTATTGGGTTTCGGGATCAGCAGAATGGACATCGTGCGGCCCTCGAGCACCGGCGGCTTATCCATGCTTGCCTGGGGCAGAGCCTCGGCAAAGCGTTTCAGCACGTCAGCACCCAGAGCACTGTGCGCCATCTCACGGCCGCGGAAGCGGATCGAAGCCTTCACCTTGTGGCCAGCGGCCAGGAACTTGGCCGTCTGGTTCAGCTTGGTGTTGAAGTCGTTGGTGTCAATATTGAGGGAAAGGCGGGTCTCCTTGACCTCGACCACTTTCTGGTTCTTCTTGGCTTCCTTCTCCTTCTTCTGCTGTTCAAAACGGTATTTGCCGTAGTCCAGCACCTTGCACACAGGCGGGACAGCCTGCGGTGCGATCTTGACCAGATCGAGCCCGGCATCTTCAGCAGCGCGCATGGCCACCTGAATGGACACAACGCCTTTCTGCTCGCCGTCGGCACCGATCAGGCGAACCTCACGATCACGGATCTGACCGTTGATCTCCAGTTCCTTCGACTTTCCAGCGGTAGCGATAATGAATGCACCTCCAAACAATAATCCATAGTGTTGCAATATTTGGCATAGAAAACGCGGCCGCCCATTTTCAGGACAGCCGCGCGAATTTTCACACAAAAGCGCAGTTCGTTCAAAGAATCGAACCGTGTTTGGGTATAGCCCGGGGATTCCAACCCCACAAGGCGAGCGCGGCACAGGCCGTAGCTGCTTTCTTTACCGGAATAGTTTACCACACCCACCAAGCCCTGTCAAGCACTTTTACGCGATTTCAGGGAAAAATATTCTGAGATGGTTCAAACCTCTCAGTCGCGCTAACGCACGCCAGCAATGACGGAGAGGTTGGACAGAACATCACTTGACCTCGATCAGTTTTCCCAGTTCCAGCGAGTAGATGCCCTTATAGGTCACCGGTTTCGGGTCAAAGCGCTTGCTGATGGCAAGGGCATAGAGGTCAAGCTGGGCGCGATAGGCGGCAAGGAAGTCATCTTCGGATTTTCGGCGGTCCGTTTTGTAATCCAGCAGCTCCAGGTGATCCGGGAACACCAGCACCAGGTCAGCGATGCCCTGCACCAGCACCTTTGCCTGTGCAACGGCAGCGCTGTCGGCGGGGGCAGTGCCCTGGGCGATCAGCACCTCGGCAGCAGGCAGGGCCGTGATGAAAGTCCAGCTCCCGCAGCACCTCATCTGCGGCACGGATGCGCGCAAAGGCTTCGCTCTCCACAAAGCGGCAGATGCGCTTTTCATCCAGCTTCTCCGCAATTTCGGGCGCGGTAAGCTTTGCTTCCACCTGCCGGTCGCGCTCGGCGGGGATCGCCGTTTCCAGCGTACCCCTGTTTTGCCGCCGCAAGGGCCGCAAAATCGGCGTGCTCCAGGAAGGCGTGAAGGGCCGTGCCCATCTCGGCGGCGGTCAGGCCGTCCTTTGCCAGAAAGCCCGGGCGCTCCAGCGTGGTCTGCTCTGCCTTGTGGACGATGCCGGTCACGCTGACCTTGGCGGGCACTTGGGCCAGCTCTGCCGCCGGGTACTGCCAGGCAAAGCCCTGCCGCAGTGCCTCGGTCAGGGCCGGGTCTGCCTGGGCCAGCGGCCTTTCCTCCGGTTCCGGGTCGGGCGGCTCCACGCCCTCGGGCAGTGCCTGCTGCACTGTCAGGGTGATGGTGCTCCGGGTATCCTCAAAGGGCAGTTCCAGATCCTCCGCCAGCGTGCGCAGAGGGCCGCCGTCCGGGTGGACCAGAAGCGCCGCCCGGAGCCAGTCGGCAAAGCTGTTCGCCTGCCGGCAGAGCGTCTGCCCCGCCCCGGCTTCAAGGAAGGCCGCCGCTCTGGTAAAGGGGTTGGAGGTCTTCCCGATGCCCAGCGGCACGGTCAGGATCAGCTTATCCTGCGCGCGGGTCAGCGCCACATAGAGCAGGCGCATCTGCTCACTGCGCATCTCGGCGGCGTGGACATTGGAGAGCGCCGTGTAAGCCGCCGTCTTGTACGCGCCCTCGCCCTCCTCGGGGCGCAGGCGCAGGCCCGCCCCATACATCCGATGCAGGAGCACCGGCTGGCGGGTATCGGCGGCATTGAAGCGACGGGCCGTGTCGGCCACGAACACCACCGGGAACTGCAGCCCCTTGGAGCGGTGGATGGTCATCACGGTCACACAGCCGGGGCGGGAGCCGCCGGGCACGGTATCCTGCCCCGTGGAGCCTGCCAGCGCCGCAGCGTCAATGGCCCGCACCAGCGCCGAGATGCCGCCGGAGCCGGCCCCGGCACAGAAGGAAGCAAACCGCCGGGCATCCTCCCGGCGGCGGGCACCGTTTTCCATCACGCCCAGTGCGGCAAGGTAGCCGGTGGAAGCAAAGATCTCCTCCAGCAGCTGTTCTGCCGGGGCACTGCGGGCCATCCGTCGCAGCTCGGTCAGCCGGGCATAGAACGCCCGGACTTTTCCGGTAAAGGGGGTGTCTTCCCCGCTGTTCACGGTGAGCAGCAGCGCGCCGTAGAGGCTGATGCGCTGGGGGGCGTTTTCCCCCTGCTGCTTCTGGATCTCTTCGGCTCTGGCCCGCAGGCGGACAAGGTCGTCATCGGAGAAACCGAACAGCGGACCCAGCATGGCGGCGGCAAGATAGATATCCTGCGCCGGGTTGTCAATGACCTTCAGCAGGGCGATGAGGGGCCGGATGTGGGGAGCATCCAGCAGGTTTTCGCGGGCATCCGCATACACCGGGATGCCCCGGGCGGTCAACGCTTCCACATAGGCCGGAAAATCATTGCGCGCCGCCAGCAGGATGCAGCAGTCCTCGTACTGCACCGGGCGGGTGGCACTGCCGTCCCGCACCGGCTCGCCGCTCTGCACCATCTCCTCGATGCGCCGGGCGATCCAGCCCGCGTCCGTTTCGGCGGTGTCATCGGGCAGGAAATGCGCCTCCACGCTGCCCGTATATTCCCCGGGTGCCCCGCAGACCAGCCGCTGGCCGTCGCCGTAGGCCGTGTCACCGAGTTCCGGGGACATGAGCCGCTCAAACAGGAAATTGATTCCTTCCACCACCTGCGGAGCCGAGCGGAAGTTGGCATCCAGCGCCAGCATGGCATCGGTGCCGGAGGTACCCTCTGCCGGGCAGGGGCCGCGCTGCGCCCCGGGCAGGGCGGGCCAGCTGTCCAGTTTTTCCCGGAAGATGCTGGGGTCTGCCTGCCGGAAGCGGTAGATGCTCTGCTTCAGATCTCCCACCAGGAAGAGGTCGTCCCCCGCCGGGGATGCAAGGCACCGGTACAAGGCATCCTGCAGGGCGTTGGTGTCCTGATATTCGTCCACCATCACAGCAGTGTAGTTCTGCCGGATGACCCCGCACAGCGCGGTGGGGGTGCCGTCCGGGTCACGGAGCAGGCGGAGGGCCTGATGCTCAAAGTCACTGAACTCCAGCAGCTTCCGGTCCCGCTTTTTGGCCGAGAACCGGGCATCGAAATCCCGCACCGCCGCAACAGGGCCTGCAGCCGGGGCTCCGCGGCCCTGCGGTCTGCCTCAGCTTCTTCCTCACTGCAGGGGATCAGCTCAAGGATCTGCGCAAACAGGGCCGCGCCTTCATCGGCGCGTGTGCGGATGACTTTTTTGTGTTCGCCGTTCAGCCGCTTTTTCATCCCTTTCAGGCCGGGCAGCTCCTCCATACCCAGCACATAGGGGGTCAGCAGATCGTAAAGCGGGGTCCATTCCCCCGCCACGGCCAGCTGTTCCACCCTGCCCAGCAGGGCGGCAGCCTTGTCCAGCCGTTCCTGTGCATCGGTATATTTTTCCAGCACGGCATTCTTTGCCTTTTCCCGGGCAGAGGGCGTTTTCTTTTCCTCGGCATCGGCCAGCTCCTGCTCCCGGTCGCCCGGGCAGTCAGCCAGCGCGGCGCGGAACAGTTCCCCTGCTGCCCGGGCACTGCGGGCAGCTTCGGCCAGCAGCAGATCATGCCAACAGGTAGCGGCAAAGCCATTTTCCTCCTGCCACGGAGCCAGAAATTCGTCCAGCTTTTTGTCGTAATCGGGCAGGGCGCGCAGGAAATCGTAGACATGCAGGATCGTCTCGCCCGCCGCGCTGTCGGTGCGGCCCTTGCCGTAGAGATCGGCAAAGGCGCAGAAATCCGGGTCCTGATAGGCTTTTTCCAGCGTCTCGCTGAGGGCAGCAGTCCGCAGCAGCTCCACGCTGCCGGGGTCGGCCGGGGCAAAGTCCGGCGGGATATCCAGCGCCTGAAAGTGCTTGCGCAGCAGGTCCAGACAGAAGGCATCGATGGTGCAGATGGGCGCGCGCTGCAGCAGCATTCGCTGGCGGCGCAGCGCGCCATTGCCGGGTTCCGCCTGGCTGCGCTTCAGAAGCGCCTGCCCGATGCGGGCCCGCAGCTCGGCCGCCGCCGCATTGGTAAAGGTAACGATGAGCAGCCGGTCGGCATCCACGGGATGCTCCGGGTCGGTGATGAGGCGGACAGCCCGCTCGGTCAGGACGGCCGTCTTGCCGCTGCCCGCCGCCGCGCTCACCAGCAGTGCGCCGCCCCGGTCCTCGATGGCGGCCCGCTGGGCAGGGGTCCACTTGGGTTCACTCATGCCTGTTCCTCCTCTCCTTCTTCGGGCTGCCCGGGAGCCTCAAATGGCTTTGCGGGGGCCTCCAGCGCCCGCTCCCCGATGCCGGTCTCGTGGCAGCAGACAAATCCGTAATCACACCACCGGCAGGGGCTTTTGCCCGCGACCAGCGGTTCGGCGGCGATCTGACCCTCATAGAGCTGCCGGCCCATCTGGGTCACCAGATCATCCAGATGCAGCCGGATGCGGTCCAGCTTGGCGGCGTCCGCCCGCTTGTCCTTCTGGTAGGGGCTGGGCGCGCCTTTGCGGTAGCCGAAGGGGCAGATACCGGCCCGTCTCATCCGCGTCCATGGCATCGAACACCTTCTGCTCGTCCCGCACCAGACCGTCCAGCTGATATTCCACGCTGCGGGCGGCCTTTTCGCGGGTGGTGGTCTCCGGGGCGGGGTCGGCCAGCAGGTACAGCACACCCGCCGGTTCTGCCCCGGTAAAGCGTCCGCTGGGGTCGCGGGTCAGGCTGAACAGGTACAGCAGCATCTGGCAGTCCAGCCCGCAGTAGACCTCCTTCAAGTCCAGTTTTGCTGCCGGTCTTGTAGTCCACCACCCGCACCCAGCGGGTGCCGTCCTCTTCGATCCACTCGTCCGCGCGGTCCACCGTACCGATGAGCTGCACGGTGCGCCCGTCCGACAGGTGATACAGCTGCCCAGGCACGGCGTCCTCGCCCCGGCCGATCTTCAGCTCACAGGCCACGGGCTTGAAGCTGGACTGCCGCTGCTCGTCCCGCAGGTAGCACAGCAGGCTTGTCATGCTCTTTTTCAGCCGGGAGAGCAGATAGGCAAAGCGTGCCGTATCCTCGGGCAGATAGCGCCGCGCGTACTCCTCCACCAGCAGGGCGGCAAGGTCTGCCATGGCCGCATCGTCCAGCTCCAAAAAGGGCTGCAGCGCCGCCATGGGGTTGTCTGGGCCGGGGTGGGGGTCCAACGCCATCTGCAGCACCCAGTGCATCAGGGTACCGCTCTGGTCAGCCGAAAGCTCCGCACGGCGGCGGGGCTTGAGCCCCAGCACATACTGCAAAAAGTAGCCGTAGCGGCAGGTATAGTATTTTTCCAGCTGACTGGGCGAAATGCGCAGCTTCCGCCCCAGCAGCGCTTCCAGCGCAGACAGGTCATGCACCTGCCGGGGGGCCGTGTCGGCCATCCGGCGCAGCAGGGCAAGGCCCTGCGGCTCGGTCTCGCCGGGGGTGTGCAGGGCCTCCGTCAGGCTGGCCCGCTCGGTGTCGGTCAGGGGCCAGCCCCCGCCCAGACAGTCCAGTCCATCTGCGGGAGTGGCCGCAAGGTCCGTCAGTTCCAGCTCCGGGGCAGCAGGGGCCAGTGCTTCCACGAGGGGTTCCAGCGCAGCGCAGAGGGTCTGCCCCTGCCCCTTGGGCCAGCTGAGCCACAGCCCCTTTGCAGGGGCAGTCAGGGCCTTGTAGAAGCAGACCTGCTCACGCACCACACGGTTCTCAAAGCAGTCGGGCAGGTCGATCTCCTGCGCCATCAGGGCATCCCGGTCCGCATGGGTCAGCAGACCCGCCTCGCCGGGCGCGGCCGGGAACTCCCCCTTCGGCCAGCCCCAGCACGAACACATAGTCCGGGGCGTCCAGACGCATCTTGCCCGCGCTGGCCAGCACCACGGCATCCAGTGTCTGGGGAATGTGCCCCAGGTCGGACGAACGGAGCAGCAGCCCGAACAGATCCTCGTATTCGGCCACGGTCACGGTCTGCTCCCCCAGCAGGCGGGCCATCTCGTGCAGCAGTTCCATGACCATGTTCCACTCCCGGGCGGCTTCCTCCGCCGCCGGGATGCCCCGGGCCGCGCGGATGGCCTCCACCTGCGCAGCCTGCTGTTCCTCGGCCCCCAGCGTTTTCAGGCAGAAATACACCGCCCGGCTGATGGCCTCGGCATTGACCTCGCGCACCTTGGCCCGGAATGCATCCACCGCCCCCACGAGCAGGGCACGGGCATGTTCTGCCCGCTCCTGGTTGCGGAGGTCTTCTTCGGTCAGCTCCTGTTCCCCAAAGCCCTTGGGGCTGCGCTCGAACTTCTCCCGCCAGGCCGCCGCTGTAGGGGCCCAGGTGTAGGCATAGTTTTCCAGCGCGCAAACCTGCTCTTCCTTCAGGGCGCACAGCCCCGTTTTGGCAAGGGTGGTCAGGTTTTCGGTCAGGTCGGCTCCCCGGGCGATCTCCAGCAGGGCGCGCACCGCCGTGGCCGGGGCGCTGAACTCCGGGGTGGTGGGCTCGTCGCAGTACAGGGGGATCTCCGCCATCCGGAATTCATACCGGACAGCGGCCCGGTACTTGGCGATATCACGCGGCAGACCACGGCGATCTGACTGCACCGCACACCCTGGCGCATCAGCCGCCGGATGGCACCGGCGGCGGCGCGGGCTTCCTCCTCCCGGCTGGGCGCAGCAAAGAGCCGCACCTCGCCCGCCGGGGCATCCGCGGTGCAGCTGCCGGTCTCCAGCAGCTCTGCCACTGCGGCAAGGCCCGGGGCGTTCCGGTGGCGCAGATCCTTGCGCAAAAGCTGCGGAACGGCCACCTCCGCCCCATTTTTCCGGGCCAGCTGGCGCAGCTGCGCCAGCCACCTGCTTGGCCCCGGAGAACAGGCTCAGGTCACCGGGCAGCAGGGGGGCACCATCATCGCAGAGGGCCACCGTCACGCTGGGCAGCGCCGCCAGCATGGCCCCCAGCAGCCGCTTTTTGGGCGCGTTGAAGGTATCGAACTCATCAATGAACACCGCCCGGTCCCGCAGAAACTCCGGCAGGCTGTGCCGGGCCAGCGCTTCCTCCAGCCGGGCTCCGGCCAGCTCCAGCCGGTCAGAGGGGTCCATGCCGCTGCGGGCCAGCAGGGTCTCGTAGCCCTGAAAGATGAGGGCCAGCTCACTGAGCTTACCGCTCTCGGCTCCGCAGGCACCGGCCAGCTGTGCCAGCTGCTGGCCGGAAAGGCCCGCGCTCTTCAGCTCGTCGATGGTCTCAGCGGCCATCTGGCAAAAGGCCGCACTGCGCCGGTGGCGGTAATAATACTGTACCGTGTCCTGCAGCTCCTCCAGCGCCCGGCGCACCAGCACGGCACGGCCTGCGTCAGAGAGGGTCTGCACCGCCGCGCCGCCCTCGGTGGAAAGGATCTTTTCTGCCAGACTGGTAAAAGAAAAACTCTCCACCATGCCGGACAGGGCATCCCCCAGCTCACGGTAGATGCGGCCCTCGGTGCTGGAAGTGAATTGTTCCGGCACCAACAGGATGCTTTTTTCGCCTTTTTCGGCCCGGGCGCGGATGCGCTGGTACAGCAGCGTTGTTTTTCCGCTGCCGGAGCCGCCCAGAAGTAGCTGTAACATTGTTTTCTCACTTTCTCTGCATCTCAGCCCAAGCCACCGAACTGACCCAATATGCCACAAAAATCAAACCCTACTAGGGAGCTGGCGAGCCAAAGGCGAGACTGAGAGGTTTAATCACTTTATTCTACCGCAAAATTGAAGAAAAATCTATTCTGTGGTAAACTGAGGAAAAACAGCAAAACAGGAGGGGGCACTTCCCCATGAAGATTCTAGCAGTTGATTACGGTGCCAGCCGCACGGGGCTTGCGGTCTGCGACCCCACCGAGTTTCTGACCACGCCCATCACCCCCCAGATCACCCTGAAGGCCCGGCCCAAGGTAGCCGCCGAGGTCTGCCGCATTGCCCAGGAGCAGAAGGCAGAGCTCATTGTGGTGGGCCTGCCGCTCAACATGGACGGCACCGAGGGCGAGCGCGCCGAGAAGAGCCGCAAGCTGGGCAAGACTTTGCAGATCTGCGGATGTGGGACGATCGACCGGTTCGCCAACATGAGCTGACCCTGTCCCCGGAACAAAAAGGGGCTGTTGCACATGCGACAGCCCCTTTTTTTGTACGAATAGGCGTAAGAATCAAACAGTATCAATGTCCAAAACAAAAGCATGTGCAACAGCCCCTTGTCAGAGACGAAGAAGAAAAAAGATCGGTTTGGAGAAGATCTGAATGGCAAAAGGATTTGGAAACGGCGCTGCCCATCCGGATCACTTCCGGATGTAGAGGGTGCCGTCCATGATGCGGCGGGCCGTGCGCTGGACCGCCACACCGGCGATGGAGCAATTGCCCTCGTTGTTGAACCGGCCGTCCTTGACCGGCACTTCCACGTCGATGGTCTTGTTGGTGTTCAGGTTGAACATATGCACCACGGTGGTGGGCTCGGTCAGATGCACCACCAGCCCCATCTCGATGAGCGGAAAAGTCCGAATCACAACCAGAAAGCAGAACGGGCCGCTGCATTCTCTCCCCTGCACCTACAGGAGCGGGAGCCTTGCAGCGGCCCTTTTTTGTTTGTTTTGATTTTGGGTTCCGGATCAGTCCTTGGCCACCATCATCTTGCTGGCCTTGTAGATGTCACCGCAGCCCAGGGTGATGACCAGATCGCCCTCCCGGGCATTCTGCTTGACCCAGTCGGCGGCTTCCTGCAGGCTGTTCACCAGCACGGAGCCGGGGATCTGCGCTGCCAGCTTTGCGCTGGTAATGGTGGGGTCGTTGGGCTCGCGGCTGCCCATGATGGGGGTCAGCACCGTGATGTCCGGGATCTTGAGCACATCCACAAAGTCGTTGAACAGCATCTTGGTGCGGCTGTATGTAAACGGCTGGTGGACGGCGATCAGGCGCTTATAGCCCAGCTCGCGGGCGGTGTTCAGGGTCGCGCGGATCTCAGTGGGGTGGTGTGCATAGTCGTCCACCACGACTGCGCCGTTGCACTCGCCGTAGATCTCAAAGCGGCGGCCGGCACCCTTGAAGTTCAGGGCAGCCTCGGCGCACTGCTCCACGGTCAGGCCCGCAAAGCGGCAGACTGCGCACATGGCCAGCGCATTGTAGACATTGTGGCGGCCGGGCACAGCCAGACGGATGTGGCCGGTGACCTTGCTCCACTCCTTGAGGTCGAACTCAAAGAAGCCGGGCTTGTATTCCTGCACATTGACGGCGCGGTAGTCACCGTCGTTCTCGATGCCGAAGGTGCGGACACGGCGGTCCAGCGTGTACATGACATCCATCGTGTTCTTGTCGTCGGCGTTTGCGAAGATCATGAACTGGGTCATAAGGGCGAAACGCTTAAAGGCAAACTTCAGCTCGCCCATGCTGCCGTAATAGTCCAGATGGTCGTTGTCGATGTTCAGCACCACCGACAGATACGGGGTCAGCTTCAGGAAGGTCTCGGAGAACTCGCAAGCCTCGATGACGATGTCATCGCCCTTGCCTGCCTTGCCGTAGCCGCCGATGAGGGGCAGCTTGCCGCCGATGACGGCGGAGGGATCCCGGCCGGCCAGTTCCAGCGCGGTGGTGATCATGGAAGTCGTCGTGGTCTTGCCGTGGGTGCCGGACACGCAGATGCTGTCCTTGTACAGGCGGCCCACATAGCCCAGCAGGACGCTGCGCTCCACCGTGGGGATGCCGTAGGACGCGGCGGCGTTCAGCTCCACATTGTCCTTGGCGATGGCAGCGGGTAGACCACCAGATCCGCGCCGATGACGTTGTCGGCGTTGTGGCCCAGGCTGACCTTGACGCCCATCTCCCGCTCGGAGCGGATGATGCTGCCATCCAGCACATCGCTGCCGGAGATGTCATAGCCCTTGGCGGAGAGGATCTGGATCAGCGGATACATTCCGCTTCCGCCGCAGCCGATGAAGTGGATCTTTTTCACGTTATCCAGCAGATGCTTGGTGTAATCAGTAACGAACATAAAGGCAAACCTCCAATAAATCAACGGCCGCAGCGCAGACCGATTCCATCTTAACTTTTGGGTACTACTTATTATATAATTTTTGGCGGCCAAAATAAACAGTTCCGAACGAATTTTCGGAAAGAACCATAAACAGCGCCGATTTTTTTTTTTAGACAATTGTACACAAAGACCATGAAATTTCGGGCTCTTTGCGCACTTCATAAAAGATTTACATTTTTGCCCAGGCGGGTAGCTAACAATTTTGAGCTTTTTGTGATATGATAGTTACAAATTTTGAAGGATCGCCGCACCTGCGGCCGGAAAAGAGGAATCTGAATTTGAACATCAAGATCACCGCAGACAGCACCTGTGAGCTGTCTGCCGCCCCCTGCTCGCGCAGTGGAACATCTCCCTGATCCCCATGCACATCCTCATGGGGGACGAAAGCTATCTCGACGGTGTCACCATCCACCCCGCCGACGTGTTCGCCCACGCCCAGAACGGTGGCAAGATGCCCAAATCCGCCGCCCCCAATCTGGTGGAATATACCGATTTCTTCGCTCCCTTTGCCGCAGAATACGATGCCGTGATCCACATCACCGTCGGCTCCAAGTTCTCCTCCTGCTTCCAGAACGCCCGTCTGGCCGCGCAGGAGTATGAGAACGTCTACGTGGTGGACAGCGAGAATATCTGCACCGGGCAGGGCTATCTGGTGCTTCAGGCCGCCCGCTGGGCCGCCGACGGTCTGCCGCCCAAAAACATCGCCCTGCGGCTCCAGAGCCTTGCCAAACGGGTGGAGCTGAGCTTCGTACTCAACCAGCTGGACTACATGGCCAAGAGCGGCCGCTGCTCCGGTGTGCTGGCCTTCGGGGCGAACCTCCTGGGCATCAAGCCCAGCCTCGCCGTCATCGATGGGGGAGCTGAAGGTGGTGCGCAAGTACCGCGGCAGCCTGCCCATCTGCGTCGGCAAGTACATCACCGACCAGCTGTCCGGCCGGGACGACATTGACCGCAGCATGGCCTTCATCTCCTCCACCCAGGCAAAACCCGGCTGTATGGAGGCCATCAAGGCCGGCCTGCGTCAGTACGGCGGCTTCGAGAACGTCTACGAGACCGACATCGGCACCACCATCGGCGGCTACTCCGGCCCAGGCACCATCGGCATCGTGTTTGCCCGCAAACAGTAACAGAATAAATCAGCGCTCCGCAGTCTGTCCTGTAAAGCAGACTGCGGAGCGCTTTTTTCATATTATTTATTCCGGTTCCATGCGGATGGCATCCAAGGATATCTCTCTTCCGTTTCTCGATTATAAGCATTCAGTCGGTTCATTTGCTCAACTATATGTGGCATATCGAATCTTTCCACCAGCGTTTCAATGATTTTTTGTCCCATGTCAGCCATTTTCTGACGTACGGTTTCATCTGGAATTGCAGAGGTAGATGCGTGATCTCCGTTTTCTTTGAAACAATAACCAATCGCTCCGCTCTGATAAGCAAGGTTGAAAAGATCGTTGAACGGGGCACAGCTCTGCTGCCCTGGATGGAAAAATTCAGTCGTACAGGGTATATCATCCAGTCGTCCCATGATCTGATAGGCCCCGGTAAAGACCGAATCAAGCCGTCTCATCACACCGACCGGGTCCTTCTGGATCTGATCCATCATAAACAGATCCGCAGATTTATTGAACAGCTGCATGCACATATCCATATACAGGATCGGCACACCCGTTTCATCAAAGAAATCACGCAGCATCGGGCAGATCGTCATATGTGCCGGGCCATGGAAACTGATGTAGATTTGTCGTTTGAATCCCTGCCGCAGCAGACTTCTGGCAATGGCTCCCAGATAATCGATTCCCTGTCTCACACTGACCTGCAGGGTACCGCGTCCGCTGGCTGTAGCACCCGCGTAGAAATAGGGCAAGCCAGTAAGCACCAGACCATCGCAGGTCTCTGCCATTTTCAGACCGATGGCCTCACTGACCACAGTCTCGCAATCCAGCGGCATCCCGCCATGCATTTCAGTTGTACCAACAGGAACAATGATAACATCGTTCCGTTCCAGGTATTCCTGCACTTCGCTGTTGAGCATTCTCCCATAAATTCTTGTGCGCATCCCGGGTTTCCTCCTTTTTTTACTTTCTGACGCCTTCCTTGGCAGCCGCAATCTTATTACGGGTCTCATCATCGATATTCCAGATAAAGCGGAACGCTGCCCAGGACCCCAGTACAAAAAAATGGCAGGAACCAGCAGTGCCAGTGTCTTGATCCCGTTCAATGCAGCTGCAGTTTGTACAGCTGCACCAACCTGATAGCCGGTCCACCCCAGCATCAGGACGCCCAGGGAAGAGCCAATGGTTGTACCAACGCGGCGGGACAGCGAAAAAGTTCCATAGATCGAGCCTTCTGTCCGTTTTCCAGTCAGATACTCATTGTAGTCGATAGCTTCGCCTACAAGGCCCCACTGCATCAGGACAGAAAGCATTGCAAAGCTGGAAGCCAGGCAGCTCCAGACGACATAGACCCAGATGTTCAGGGTCGTGAACATCATAGCTGCATAGAGAGAAGCATACAGGACCGAGCTGATGATAAGACCATACCGGATCAGTTCTACCAGACCGGTTTTCTTTGCAATTTTGGGAGCTACAGCCATCAGGATCAAGCTCAGCGGCAGAGACAGCAGCGAAGCGGTCGACATCATTGCCAGAGACCCCAGAACATCTGCATACATATAACTGCCTACGCTGCCCGTGATTGCCTGCATGGAGCAAAGGAACAGACTGTGAACACACAGCGCCAGGAATGCACGGTTCTTCCGGAACACATCCAGAATATCGCTGAATTTGATATTATCGGTGCCTTCGTTATTGGTGTTCAGGACATCCAGGTTCCGTTCCTCGGTCCAGAAGTAATGCAGGAAGCACAGCACTGCGCCGCCCAATGCAAGGATCGTAGCACCGATGCCATAGCCTTTTGCCGTATCTCCAAAGACCGACAGAATGATCGGAAACAGCATCGCTGCCAGAATACCGAAGATCGAAGAGCCGATTCCTCGTGCGGAAGAAAGCTGTGCACGCTCTTCATCTGTATTGGCCATTGCCGAAAGCAGCGAGCCCATCGGAATATTCAGCATGGTGTAGAAGCCCTCATATAGGATCTTGCAGACAAACAGTACGGCCAGCATCGTCACGCCTTCAAACCGTGCTGGCAGGGTCCACAGTGCAATTGCCGAGATGCACATCATCGGTGTAGCGCGCAGGATCCACGGACGGAACTTTCCGCGTTTATTATGGCTTTTGGCAAAGACCTTGTCCATCAGCGCACCCATCAACGGATCATTCACTGCATCCCAGACATTCCACACAAACAGAAGGGACGCCAGAACTGCACTGTTCACACCCAGAACATTCAGGCAGTAGCGTGTAAAGAAAGTACTCATCAGGGTAAAGGTCATCACACCACCGGCATCTCCGCAGCCATAGCCGATCCTGTTTTTCAGAGTCAGACCGCTTTTTTCATTTTTGGACATTGTACACACTCCTTTGTTTTATTTCCGGGGAACTCCATGTCCTCATTCTATCATACAGGATTTATGATTTTAATCACGATTCCAGCATAATGCATGGCTTTTCTTGCAGTTTCATGGTATAATCAGTACAATATCTCTTTTTCAGGTGGATCAAAATCATGAAAAAGACAATTTTCGTTCTTATATCACCCGTCACGGGATCTCCCTGTCCGAGCATCGTCCCGATTCGTCCAGCCAGATCCGGAAACTCCTGCTGCAGCACGGCTGTTCTTTGGAAGATCTCTACAACCGGTTCGATATGTACGATCCGTTTGCGCAGTTTCATCTGGACCAGAACACCATCCTGGATCCGGTCTGTCTCCACAGCCATAACTACTATGAGCTGATCTACTGCCTGCAGGCCAGCGACACCACCTATCTGATCGGGCCAGACCGGTTTCCGGTCGAGGACGGCGATCTGCTTTGCATCGCTCCCGGCATCAGCCACCGCCCGATCTTTTCAGTGATGCCTCCCAGCCCTTCAAACGGATCATCCTGAACCTTCGTGCTGAATTTGTTGCCTCAATTTTTCAGAAATACGCGTCTTATCCCTCTTCGGCTCTGTTCTCTGTTCCATGGCTTCGTCCGGAGCATCCGATCTCGGCCCGACTGCGCAGTCTGTTTGAAAGCGGATACCGGATCCCTTATTTTGCGGATTCCCAGTTTCAAAAAATATCATTGGTCCTTCAGATCCTTTCCTGTATGGAGCAGGCTGTGCAGAACACCTCCCCGCAGCAGGAATTTAACCGCAAAAAAGACCTGGTGGATCAGCTGATCGAATATATCGATCAGAATTACGCCCGGAAGCTGACGTTGCAGAATGTTGCCGAGCATTTCTTCGTCAGTCCCAGCACGATCAGCCACCTTTGTCAGGAACAGCTTCAGGAAAGTTTTTACCAGTTCGTTCTGCAGCGTCGACTGACCGAGAGTCAAACTCTCATTCTTCAGGGGCTTCCGCTGGCAAGTCAGCACCCAAGTCGGATTTTCTGATTACCAGAACTTCTACCGAGCCTTTAAGAAGCACTATGGTCTTTCTCCCCGGGATTACCGCACCATGTTTCTTTCTGCAGCCCACCAATAAAACAGAAAACGCTGCATCTCCGCACGGCAACGCGCCGGAGATGCAGCGTTTTTATTTGTCTTGTCTGAACCCTCAGCGCTTCCCTGACACGGAGCGCGGGGGATTTACTTCAGGAACTTGTGGACTACCCGGGCCACGATGCCGCCCAGAATGCCGGAGACCAAAAACTCCATGACACCCTGCACACCCACGAGCAGGACGACGAACATCAGGGGGTTGGCTGCACCCTTGACGGACACCAAGTTCTGGATGTAATCGCAGCCGTAGAAGGCCAGCACGATGTAGCCCATGAAGAACAGGGTGTTCAGGGCCGGGGCGCACATGGCGCTGACGATGTAGCTCCAGGTGCGGCTCTTGTCCAGCTTGCTCAGGCCGCTGAAGATCAGGCCCACACACAGGCCCATGAGGACCCGCATACCCACACAGAGGATGAAGGTATTGACAGGGCTCACCTGGAACAGGGCGCCGGTCATGGCGGAAGCGCCGGTGATGGCGTCATAGAAGCTCACCGCGCCGAACACGCCGCCCAGAACGGCACCGGCCGCCGGGCCCATGGTGATGGCACCCACCGCAATGGGGAGCGTCAGGAAGCTCATGTAAAGCGGGCCCATGGGCACACTGCCCAGGCCGATGGCCTTCATGACCAGCTCGATGGCGACCAGCAGTGCCAGCCGGGTAAGCGTACGAAGATCGTTGTGTTTCATATTCGATTTTTCCTCCTGCTGCCGTTCCGCCCTATGTGTCGGATACGGCGCAAATCTGGTTTCCATGGTTCTGTCAGGGAATCTATAAACAAGGCTGCCCTCCCGGGCCTCCTGTCTATCATTTATCACACGGGAAGCGGATGCCCGCGCTCCGCCGGGCCACGGTCAGCACCGCTGACGGCCACGGAGGTATCCAGCATCCGGCTGCACAGCTCCTGGTCGCCGCCCTCAATGGCCCGGGCAAAGGCGTGGAACTCCGCCGCCTGCCGGGGCTTGCCGCCGCTGAGGTTGTAGTGTTCTTCCTTCTCCTGATTGGGGTGAAGGGTCAGCCCTCCGCACCAGTTGGCGGTGGATTTCTGGAGCAGGTAGCCCTTTGTGCCCTGGATGACATACCGGGCCGGGGCGCCGCAGTCCTTGGCGGCCATGCTGACGGCCTTGAAGCTGTTGTACTCCATAGTCAGGATGCCGCTCGTGTCGATGCCCCGCTCAATGTTGGCGAGGTACTGCACCTGATTGGGCTCCCCGAAGAGCCCCACGATGTAGCTGATGTTGTAGACGTTCAGGTCCATCAGCGCACCGCCGGCGCAGGCCGGGTCAAAGGAGGTCGGCGTCTCCCCGGCGCAGAACGCATCGTACCGGCTGGAATACTGGCTGAAATTGCACTGTACCAGCTTCACGGGGCCGATGCGGGGCAGCAGCTCCCGGATCTTGTTGTAATTTTCCTGATACTGGGTGGTCATGGCCTCAAAGAGGAATACCTTTTTGCGGCGGGCCAGCCCGGCCAGCTCCTCCGTCTGGGCAGCGGTGCAGGCCATGGGCTTTTCCACGATGACATGCTTCCCCGCTTCCAGCGCGACTTTTGACATAGCGGTAGTGCTGCAGGTTGGGCACGGCCAGATAGACCACGTCCACCCACTGCAGCAGTTCAAAATAATTGGTGGTGTGCCGGGGGATGCCGTACTGGCTGCACATCTCCGCCGCCACCGGCTCACTGCGGGGGGTGCTGCAGATGGCCTCCACCGTAAAGGGCAGTCCTCCCCGGCCAGCCAGGGCAGAAATTCCCGCACGATCATGCCCGTGCCCAGAACTCCTAGTTTCATATCTCTCTCCATCCTGTCTTTGGATCAGTCCGCTTTGGGCCCATCCTCCCGCCGCTCCCTGCGCAGGGGATGCGGACGGTGCCCCCGGCGGAAATTGGGATTCCGTCGCTTCTGGCCCGGGGTATGGTGCTGCTGGGAGGCGTTGAGCTGATACAGCATCGCCAGGCCTTTCATCAGCAGCTCGGGGTCATAGGTCAGCGGGTGACGGCACAGCGGCGTCACATACTTGGCCAGGCCCCGGTGACCACCAGCGTGGCCGGGCGGCCCAGCTCTTCCTCGATGCGCTGGGTGATGCCATCCAGCAGCACGGCCGTGCCCAGCACCGAGCCCGACAGCATACAGCTCTCGGTATTGACCCCGATGGCGCTTTTGGGGGATGCCAGCCGCACCTGGGGCAGCTGGGCGCAGCGGTCGCCCAGGGCCCGCAGCCCGGTGGAAAGCCCGGGGCAGATCACGCCGCCCCGGAACACCCGGTTCTCATCCACTACATTAAAGGTAGTGGCCGTGCCAAGATCCACCGTGATCACGGGCAGGGGGAAATTGGCCGCCGCGTAGGCAGCATCCACCAGCCGGTCCTTGCCCACGGCATGAGGGTCCGGCACCCCCATGGTCAGGCCGGTGCGGATCTCAGGCGACACGATGACCGGCTTTTTGCCGGTGTAGTGGCGGGCGCATTCCGCCAAGGCCCCGGTGATCTGGGGCACAACACTGGTCAGCACCGCCCCCTCGAACCGGATGGGCTTTTCCGGATGACGGCGGTGGGAGAATACCCGTTCCATTTCGGCGCGGTACTCCGCCGCGGTGCGGCTGCGCACCGTATCCATGTGGGCCACAAAGCATACACGTCCGTCCTTGATGCCGCCCAGCGCGACGGTGGTGTTGCCTATATCAATGGCTAAGATCATATCTGAACCTTTCTCAGCGAGGTTTCTTTTTTTGAGTCAAGTTATTTTACCGCATTTTTCCTTCGGATACAACCCCATCCGAAAGATTTTATTGTGCTGGCGGCGGTTTTGGTTTATACTAGAACCACCAAACCCGTAGATCAGGAGGTTTTTGGATGGATCTGCAAGGCAAATGCGTCCTTCTGGGCGTCACCGGCGGCATTGCCGCCTATAAAATGGCAAACGTAGCCAGCGCACTGCGCAAGCTGGGGGCCGACGTAGAGGTCATCATGACCCGGAACGCCACCCAGTTCATCACTCCCCTCACGTTCGAGACCCTGACCGGCCACAAGTGCATGGTGGACACCTTTGACCGGGACTTCAAATTCGAGGTCACCCACATTTCCCTGGCCAAAAGGCCGATGTGATCCTGGTGGCCCCCGCCACCGCCAATGTCATCGCCAAGATGGCCCACGGCATCGCAGACGATATGCTGACCACCGTGGTGCTGGCGGCAAAGTGCCCCAAGCTGGTGAGCCCGGCCATGAACACCGGGATGCTGGAGAACCCCATCACCCAGGACAACCTGAAAACGCTGGAACACTACGGCTTCACGGTGATCCCCTCCGAGAGCGGTGTGCTGGCCTGCAAGGATGTGGGCAGCGGCCGTCTGCCCAAAGAGGATGTGCTGCTCGAGTACATCCTCCACACCGTCGCCCGCCCCAAGGATCTGGCCGGGCTCCGGATCGCCGTCACCGCCGGCCCCACCCAGGAGCCGCTGGACCCGGTGCGGTACATCACCAACCACTCCACCGGCAAGATGGGCTACGCCGTGGCCCGGGCTGCCGCCATGCGGGGGCCGAGGTCACCCTCATCCACGGCCCCACCAGCCTTGCCCCGGTGAAGTTCACCCAGGATGTGCCCATCACCACGGCGCAGGAGATGTACGAAGCGGTCACCAGCCGCTTCGACACCATGGACGTGCTGGTGATGGCTGCTGCCGTGGCCGACTACCGCCCCGCCACCGTGGCCGATGACAAGATCAAGAAGAAGGAAGGCGATCTCTCCATCCCGGTGGAGCTCACCGCCGACATCCTCGGCACCATCGGCCCCCGCAAGACGAACCAGTTCCTCTGCGGTTTTTCCATGGAGACCCGGGATATGGTGGAAAACTCTTCCGCCAAGCTGACCCGGAAAAATCTGGACATGGTGGTGGCCAACAACCTGAAAGTCGCCGGAGCCGGTTTCGGGGTGGACACCAATGTGGTCACCTTCATCACCGCCGACGGCACCCGGGAGCTGCCCCTGATGAGCAAGGCCGATGTGGCCGATGCCATCCTGGACGAGATCCTGGCCCGCCGCAGCCATTCCTGAGCCTTGCCCTTTCCGCCCTGTACCGGCGGGAAGGGCTTTTTTGAAAAAGCGATCCGCCCCGTGCAGACCGCTTTCGCAAAAAAGATTTTTCAAAATCCGGGCAATTCACTTTCCAAAAGTGTAATTTTGATGTATTCTATTCCTATCCGTTGTGCTTTTTCCGGCACGGGGTGGATCATAAACGAAAGAGGGGTGCGCACAGATATGCTGAAATATCTGGCCAAACGCATCGGGCGCTCGATCCTGACGCTGTTCATCATTGTGACGCTCGTATTCTGTCTGCTGCGGCTGATGCCCGTGGAAGGCTATTTTGCAAACTATGAGAAGATGACCGAATCCCAGATCCAGGCGGGTCTGCAGTCCATGGGCCTGCTGGACCCTTTGCCGGTGCAGATCGGCCGGTTCTGGTGGAACGCCCTCCACGGCGACCTGGGCGTGAGCCATATTTATAAGGTGAACGCCTCGGTCACCGGCATCCTGGCCAAGAAGCTGCCCATCTCCATCCAGATGGGTGTCTTTGCCATGCTGCTGAGCCTTGTGATCGGCATCCCGATGGGGTTGTTCATGGGGCGGTTCAAGAACCGCTGGCCCGATAAGATTGGCACCGCCGTCATCGTGCTGATCCAGGCCGTACCTTCCGCCGTGTACTACCTGTACATCCAGATGTACGGCACCACCGCGCTGGGCGTGGGCCTGCTGTTCGACGCCTCCGACTTGCGGTACTGGGTACTGCCCGTCTGCTCCATGAGTCTGGGCAATGTGGCCTTCTATGCCATGTGGCTGCGCCGCTACATGGTGGACGAGAGCAACAAGGACTACGTCCGGCTGGCACTGGCCAAGGGCGTCAGCGAGAACAATATCGCCCTCCACCACATCTTCCGCAACGCCATGGTGCCGCTGGTGCAGTATATCCCCTCGGCGTTCCTGAACACCGTCGTCGGCTCCATCTACATCGAGAGCCTGTACAGCATCCCCGGCATGGGCGGCCTGCTGGTCACCTGTGTCCAGCGCCATGACAACACCATGGTGCAGGGCATCGTGCTGCTGTACGCCTGCGTGGGCATCATCGGCCTGATCCTGGGCGACCTGCTCATGGTACTCATCGATCCCCGCATCAGCTTTGGTAAGAAAGAAGGTGGCCGATAATGCTGTTCCACATGAAAGATCAGAAAGCAGCCGTTCTGGAGAACGAGCTGAACAAGCTGCAGAAGGACGGCCCCGCGGCCTGGGCCGACCTGCCCGAGGATGAGCTGTTCACCCCCGCCGGGTTCAGCGAGAGCCGCGCCGAGGCCACAGCCTACTCCAATTACAGTTACTGGGGCAGCACCATCCGGGCCTTCTTCAAGAATAAGATCGCCGTGGCCCTTCTCATCGCACTGGTGGCCGTGGTGGCCTTCGCCTTCCTGCAGCCGTACCTGCCCGGTCAGGTGGACCCCAACCTCTGTGAGGTAGACCCCGTGACCGGCATCCAGTACCGCAACATCGCCCCCGGCCAGGACGGCTTCATCTGGGGCTCCAACGCCATCGGCCAGGACCTGTGGGCCCGCATCTGGGCCGGTGCCCGCACCAGCCTGACCATCGCCTTCTTTGTGGCGCTGATCGAAGCCGTGGTCGGCATCACGGTGGGCGTGCTGTGGGGCTATGTCCGCAAGCTGGACTTCTTCTTCACCGAGCTGTACAACATCTGCGATAACATCCCCTCCACAATCATCCTGATCCTCATCTCCTATGTGGCCTCCCCCAGCATCAAGACCCTGATCCTGGGCATGTCCATCACCGGCTGGATCGCCATGGCGCGGTTCATCCGCAACCAGATCCTCATCATCCGCGACCGGGATTACAACGTGGCTTCCCGCTGCATCGGCACCCCCACCCGCCGCATCGTGGTGCGGAACCTGCTGCCCTATCTGGTGTCCGTCATCATGCTGCGGATGGCCCTGACCATCCCCGCCGCCATCGGCAGCGAGGTGTTCATCACCTATATCGGCCTGGGCCTGTCGGTGGAGACCCCTCTCTGGGCAACCTGATCAACGACGGCCGCAAGGTCATGATGCAGGCCGGGCTGCGGTATCAGCTGCTCTACCCCACCATCATCCTGAGCTTTGTCACCATCGCGTTCTACCTGATCGGCAACGCCTTCTCCGACGCCGCCGATCCCAAGAACCACATGCAGTAAGGAGGGACAGAAGATGGAAAAGAATCAGCTGATCCTCTCGGTCCGGGGCCTGAACATCAAATTCAACCTGCGGGGCAAGGTACTCCACGCCATCCGGGGCATCGACCTGGACATCTACCACGGCGAAGTGCTGGCCATCGTGGGCGAGTCCGGTTCCGGCAAGAGCGTTTTTACCAAGAGCTTTATGGGCCTGCTGGACGCCAACGGCTCCATCGACTCCGGCACCATTGATTACTTCGGTGCCGACGACGGCAAGCCCATCCGCCTGTCCGACCTGAAGAAAGAGAAGGACTGGCTCCGGGTCCGGGGCCACGAGATTGCCATGATCATGCAGGACCCCATGACCAGCCTGAACCCGCTGAAGACCATCGGCGACCAGATCATGGAAGCCGTGGAGCTGCATCAGCATCATCTCAAGGGGCCGCCGCCAGGGAAAAGACCCTGGAATACCTGCGCGACGTGGGCATCACTGACCCCGAGGTGCGGTTCAAACAGTATCCCCACGAGTTCTCCGGCGGTATGCGCCAGCGCGTGGTCATTGCCATTGCCGTGGCCTGCAATCCGGAAATCCTGATCTGCGACGAGCCCACCACGGCGCTGGATGTGACCATTCAGGCTCAGATCCTGCAGCTGCTCAAGGAGATGCAGGTCAAGTACAACCTGACCATCGTCCTCATCACCCACGACCTGGGCGTCGTGGCCAACATCGCCGACCGGGTGGCCGTCATGTACGCCGGTGACATCGTAGAGATCGGCACCTCGGATGAGATCTACTACGACCCCCGCCACCCCTACACCTGGGCGCTGCTGTCCAGTATGCCCCAGATGGGCATCAAGGGCGAGGACCTGTTCAACATCCAGGGCACACCCCCGAACCTGTTCACCGAGATCCGCGGCGACGCCTTTGCGCCCCGCAACCCCCAGGCCCTGAAGATCGATTTCGTGAAGCGTCCCCCCTATTTTGAGGTCAGCCCCACCCACAAGGCCAAGACCTGGCTGCTGGACCCCAGAGCCCCGAAGGTGGAGCCGCCCGCTGCCGTGAAGCTGCTGAAAGAGGAGGGAATGCAGGATGCCTGAAGAACGTGAAGTACTGCTGGAGGTCAAAGACCTCGAGGTGACCTACGGTTCCGGCCGCAAGGCCTACAAAGCCGTGAACCGGGCCAATTTCAAGATCTACAAGGGCGAGACCTTCGGTCTGGTGGGCGAGTCCGGCTCGGGCAAGACCACCATCGGCCGGGCCATCATGCGCATCCTGCCCACCTCCGGGGGCGAGGTCCTCTACAAGGGCCAGAAGATCAACGGCAAGATCTCCCGGGCGCTGGACCAGCAGATCATCAAGGAGATCCAGATGATCTTCCAGGACCCCCAGTCCTCCCTGAACGAGCGGGCCAAGGTCAGCTACATCGTGGGCGAGGGCCTGCAGAACGTCCGCCCCGACCTGACCGCTGCCCAGCGGGAGGAGAAGGTGCGGCAGGCCCTGCTGGACGTTGGCCTGCTGCCGGAGTTTGCCTCCCGGTTCCCCCACGAGTTCTCCGGCGGCCAGCGCCAGCGCATCGGCATTGCCAGGGCCCTGATCGTGGAGCCGGAGTTCATCATTGCCGATGAGCCCATCTCCGCGCTGGATATGTCCATCCGCGCCCAGGTACTCAACCTGCTGCGCCGCCTGCAGAAGGAGCGCGGCATCACCTACCTCTTCATCGCCCACGACCTGTCGGTAATGCGCTACATCTCCGACCGCATCGCCGTCATCCACAAGGGCGATATCGTGGAGCTGGCCGACGCCGAGGAGCTGGTGACCCACGCCATCCACCCCTATACCCGCAGCCTGCTTTCGGCCATCCCCATGCCCAACCCCAGGCTGGAGCGGAAGAAGAAACTGCTGGTCTATGATCCTGCCATGCACGATTATTCCGCCGAAGCGCCCCAGTGGCGGGAACTCCGGCCGGATCACTGGGTGCTGTGCAGCGCCGCCGAAGCAAAGGACTGGCTCACGGAGACGTAAGTTTTTTCCGTGCTTCTTCTGCAATCTTCACGCTTTGTTTCTTGACTTTTCCGGCACGCTCTACTACAATAGCATCAGCGCACATTGTATATTTTTTGACAAAGGATCGGATTTCTATGACAACTGAAAACAATCCCTCTATGCTTCACAGGCGCGTCCCTGGCTCAGATATTATGACCAGAAGTACATCGACCAGGCTCTGCCGGAATGCTCTGCCTTCGACTTTGTCCGGACCCGGAACAAGGACCGTCTGATGTCCACTGCCATGGAGTACTACGGCCGGAAATTTACCTATGCAGACCTCATCGTCAACGTCAAGAAGACTGCCGCGGCCTTCCGCGCCCTCGGCGTGAAGAAGGGCGATATCATCACCGTAGTCAGCGTGATGACGCCGGAGGTCATCTACGCCTTCTATGCCGCCGACCGGATCGGTGCTACCCTGAATCTGGTGGATCCCCGGTACAGCCCCGAAGGCATCCACGATTACATCCAGGAGGTCCGCTCCCGCCTGCTGATCTGCCTGAACGTGGTGTATGACCGCTGCGAGCAGGCCGCCAAGCGCACCACCGTGGAGCGGGTCGTGGTACTCTCCCCGGCGGACTCCCTTCCGCTGGGGCTGGCCATCGGCTACAAGGCCGCGAACCCGACCGGAACCGGTATCACTCCAACGTCCTGAACTGGAAGAAGTTCATCGCCGGCGGGGCCGATGCCAGCACCTCGGCCGAGCCTTATGACCCGGAACACGCCTGCGTGGTGGTCCACACCGGCGGCACCACCGGTTCGCCCAAGGGCGTCCTGCTCACGGACCGGAACTTCAACGCCATTGCCCAGCAGTTCTCGGCCTATGACAGCCTCTTCCGGAAGGGGCAGTCCCTGATGAATATCATGCCTCCCTTCATTGCCTACGGTTATGCCTGCGGCGTTCACCTGCCGCTGGTGCTGGGCCTGAAGGTCATCATCATCCCCAATCTGGACCCCGACAAACTGGGCGGCCTGATCTGGAAGTACAAGCCCGAGCATATGTTCGGTGTGCCCGCCCACTACCAGCAGATGGCCGCTTCCCACCAGCTGCGGAACAAGGATCTGTCCTTCATCCGCAATTATGCAGCCGGCGGCGATGCCATCTCCCTCGGCGCAGAGCAGACCGTCAACAACTTCCTGGAGACCCACAACGTGGAGTATCCCTCGCCAAGGGCTACGGCATGACCGAGGTCTCCTCCGCCGCCACCGTTGCTGCCGGAAAGGTCAACAAGCCCGGCAGCGTGGGCATTCCCATGGTCAACACCCTGGTGTCGGTCTTTGAGCCCGGCACCGACAAGGAGCTGCCTCTGGGCCAGCGGGGCGAACTCTGCATCTCCGGCCCCGGCGTCATGAAGGGCTACTACGACAAGCCCGCTGAGACCGCCGCCATCCTGCGCACCCACCCGGACGGCCGGGTCTGGGTCCACACCGGCGACATCGGCTATCTGGACGAGGACGGCTTCGTCTATCTGGACAGTCGGATCAAGCGGCTCATCATCCGCCACGACGGCTTCAAGGTGTTCCCTTCCATGATCGAGAACGTCGTCAGCCAGCATCCTGCCGTGCATCAGTGTTCGGCCGTCGGCTGCACCGATAAGGACCATGTGCAGGGCCGCCTGCCCTTCGTCTATCTGGTGCTGACCCAGGAGGCCGCATCTGCTTCCCCTCCAAGCGCAAGCAGATCATCCGGGAGCTGCGGCAGATGTGCGCCGAGGAGCTGCCCGAATATGTCCAGCCCGTCGGCTACAAGATCATCCCCGAAATGCCTCTGACCCCGGTAGGCAAATTTGACTACCGCAAGCTGGAGGAAGAGATCACTCCCCGTGATTATTGAGCATTCTGCTACAATCTGGAAAGGAAATCCGTTCTATCATGAAAAAGAAACTGATTGGTTTTGCCCTGTCGGCCGCCATGCTGTTTGCCAGCCTGAGCGTTCCCGCTTTGCAGCTGCCCCCGAAGCTGCGGCTGAGGAGGACACCCAGCCCGCCGTGGAGGAACCTGCCGTGACCGCGGAGACCGCCGAGGAAGAAGAGGAACCTGAGCAGCTGACCTACGTTGCCCTGGGCGACAGCATCTGCGCCGGCATCGGCCTGACCAACGTCCAGTATTCCCACAACCTGATGGGCGTGGATGTCTCCTACAACTTCAAGGGTTACCCGGAAGCCAGCTATGTGGGCCAGGTGGCCAAGATGCTGGGCCTGGACCGGGACCACGCCATCAATCTGGGTCTGCCCGGTGCCATGAGCAAGGACAACGTGGAGATGACCAGCACCGGCACCATGAAAGAGATGAACACGCTCTCCGGCTGCCAGTATGATTATCCCGAGTTCATCGATTACATCAAGAGCGCCGACGTCATCTCGGTGCAGCTGGGTTCCAACGACGCCTTTGTGCCCACGGTGGTCTCCTTCGGCGAAGCCACCAGCTGGAAGAGCGAGGATCTGGCTTCCATCGTCCTCAGCGGCAACCTGCGGGGCGGCAACACGGAAGCCGAGCGCTCTCCGCGAGAGCCTGAAGAAGCTGAAGCTGACCCGCAGCGAGAAGGATGCCGTTTGGAAGCTGTTCTTCACCGGCATGGATGAGATCTGCGAGAACGCCTACCCCGAGAGTACCAGCAACCTGCGTCAGATCATCGAGAACATCCAGGCCCTGAACCCGGATGCCCAGATCCTTATTGTGGGTGCCACCAACCCGGTGCCCCTGCTGAGCAGCTGGACCAACTACTTCAATAAGCTCAACAAGTACGAGAAGCAGCTGGCCGATGTCTACGGCTGCACCTATGTGGCTGTGCCCTTCGCTCAGACCGAGCTGGACGGTCATCCCACCGTTGCAGGCCACAAGTACATTGCCCGGAAGATCGTCCGCGCTATTGAGGCCAACCAGTAATTTTTCCCGACAAGCATAAAAATGGGGCTGTCACGCCGTGTGACAGCCCCATTTTGCATCTGTTTTTTACTTTTCGTAGCCCTGCGGCAGTTCGTTCTTGGGGTCCCGGTCCATCAGGGTGCGCACGGCATCCGCCGCGCTCATCCCCTTGTTGACGATGGCGTTCACCGTCTGGACGATGGGCATTTCCACGTTGTACTTTGCCGCCAGCTCCAGCGCGGCGGGCAGGGCGTTCATGCCTTCCACCACCATGCCGACTTCCTTCACGGCGTGTTCCGGGGTCTCGCCCTTGCCGATGAGGATACCGGCACGGTTGTTCCGGCTGTGCATACTGGTCGCCGTGACGATCAGATCGCCGATGCCGGCCAGACCCGCAAAGGTGTGGACGTTGCAGCCCATAGCCACGCCCAGACGGGCGATCTCGGCAATGCCGCGGGTGATCAGGGCCGCGCGGGCGTTGTCGCCGTAGCCCAGGCCGGTGGAGATGCCCACGCCCAGCGCGATGACGTTCTTCATGGCACCGCTGAGTTCCACGCCCTTGACGTCCTCGTTGGTGTAGACCCGCATCACGCTGTTGGAGAAGATCTCCTGCACCATCCGGGCCGCCTCAGCATCCTTGCTGGCCGAGACGATGGTGGTGGGCAGGTCGATGGCCACTTCTTCGGCGTGGGTGGGTCCGGACAGGGCCACCAGACGGATGCCCTTGGGGCCGCCCTCCCGGCCCAGCTCGTCGGCCAGCACCTCGGTCATGGTCAGCAGGGTGTCCGGCTCAATGCCCTTTGCCACATCCACGATGACCTGACCGTCCGGCACGAAGGGGCGTGCCTTGGCAGCGGTGGAGCGGACGAACACCGACGGCACTGCGAACAGCAGGATCTCCCGGCCGGTGCAGACCTCCTCGATGCTCTTGGTGAACTGCATCTCCGGGGGATCCTCATCCCGGGCAGGTTGGGGTGGACCCGGGTGGCGGACAGGTCATCGATCTCTTTCTCAATGGCCGACCAGACCAGCACATCGTTCCCGCTGACGGGCAGCATCCGTGCCAGTGCCATGCCCCAGGTGCCTGCACCCAGAATACCAATTTTATGCTTCATTGCGTTTTGTCCTCCGTATGCGCCGGGGCAGCTGCCCGGCCTCTGACCCGCGCAGAGCGCGCGGAGTCCTGTCTGCTTCCATTCTACACGAAACACTCTACCGCGTCAACTCCTCGTACGACTGCACAAACACAAACTTTTTCGGCCGGTTTCTGCTGTTCTGTACGTTTTCCCCGCCGCGCATTGCGTTTCGCTACCGTCCATGTTATAGTATTCTGGTAGGAATAATAGGAAAGCCCTTGACTTGAACCATAGTTCAAGGTATATTATAAAGATATTCCGCCTTTTTTTGTCAATAAGGAAGATTGATTATGTTTGAAGCGCTTCTTTCCAACCGCACGGTCAGCGTGCTGTGGGAGGCCCTGCCCCGCATCCTGACGGCAGGCCTGACCATGACCATCCCCCTGACCCTGATCTCGTTCAGTCTGGCCATGGTGCTTGCCGTGGTCGTGGCGCTGGTGCAGTATGCCAATGTTCCGGTGCTGCGCCAGATCGCCCGGTTCTACATCTGGGTCATCCGGGGCACGCCGCTGCTGGTGCAGCTGTTCATCATCTTCTACGGCCTGCCCAGCCTGGGCATCATGCTGGACGCTTTCCCGGCGGCGGTCATCACCTTTGCCATCAACGAAGGTGCCTACTGTGCCGAGACCATGCGCGGCGCGCTGGAAAGTGTGCCCCAGGGCCAGCTGGAAGCCGGTTACTGCGTGGGGATGAGCTGGTGGCAGATCATGCGCCGCATCGTGCTGCCGCAAGCTCTGCGCACCGCCGTTCCGGCCCTGTCCAACTCCCTGATCAGCATGGTCAAGGACACCTCCCTGGCCTCCAACATCACGGTGGCCGAGCTGTTCATGGCCGGTCAGCGGGTGGCCGCCCGCACCTACATTTTCCTGCCCATCTACTGCGAAGTCGCCGTGGTCTACCTGCTGTTCTGCACCGTGATCACCAAGCTGCAGGCTCTGCTGGAGCGGCAGCTCAACGCCCATGGGTTCCAGTGAGAAGGAGGCAGAGAGTATGGCAATGCTTGAGATTCAGAACATCCACAAGACGTTCTACACCTATGACAGCAAGAATCATTTCCACATCGGGCCTTTTCCCAAGGGCGGCGGCCGGAAGATCATCGACCGGCTGGACGTGCTGAACGGCGTGGACCTGACCGTGAACAAGGGCGACGTGGTGGCCATCCTGGGCCCCTGGGGCTGGGGCAAGACCACCCTGCTGCGCTGTCTGAACTTTCTGGAACCCGCCGACAGCGGCGCGCTGATCTTTGACGGCGAGCGCTTCGACCTGGGCAGCATCTCCCGGGCCGACATCGCACGGCTGCGGCGCAAGACGGCCTTCGTGTTCCAGAATTACAACCTGTTCCGGAACAAGACGGCCCTCCAGAACGTCACCGAGGGCCTGATCACCGCCCGGAAGTACCCCAAGGAGCAGGCCGATGCCATCGGCCGGAAAATGCTGGAAAAAAGTCGGCCTCGCCGACCGGGCGGACTACTACCCCCGCCAGCTCTCCGGCGGCCAGCAGCAGCGGGTGGCCATCGCCCGGGCCCTTGCCACCGACCCGGAGATCATTTATTTCGACGAGCCCACCAGCGCCCTGGACCCGGAGCTGACCGGTGAAGTGCTCTCGGTCATGCGGCAGCTGGCCGAAGAGGGCATGACCATGCTGGTGGTCACCCACGAAATGGGCTTTGCCCGGAACGTTTCATCCAAAACCGTTTTTATGGAGAACGGCGTGGTGGTGGAGCAGGCTCCATCCCCCCAGTTCTTTGCCGACCCACGGGAAGAGCGCACCCGTGCTTTCCTGCGGAAGATCGAACATACTGCATGAAAGGATCATTTACCATGAAAAGAAGAACCTTTATCTCGATGATGAGCGTCATGGCTGCCGCCGGGGTCCTGACCCTGTCCGGCTGCTCTTCCAGCAATTCCGACAGCACCGCTTCCTCCGGCACCGCTTCTTCTGCCGCAGCCTCCGCTGCTGCAGACCAGCTGGCAAATATCCAGTCCAGCGGCAAGCTGGTGGTGGCTCTGGAGGGCGCATGGCAGCCCTGGAGCTACCACGACGAGAGCGACACGCTGGTGGGCTATGACGGCGGTGACGAAGGTGAACGTCCCGCGGTTCATG
>VOFC01000769.1_pt1 | contig 48339 bp, 51 predicted proteins | sample 5384161 | NCBI WGS metagenome assembly VOFC01 (sample SAMN12384722, study PRJNA508395) | human gut metagenome | isolation source: healthy gut B | host: Homo sapiens | reverse complement strand
GTTTCCGTGGTGGTGGTAACGCCGGATTCCAGAGCTGCCACAGCCGTAGCTGGCTTCAGGGTAGAGCCGGGAGCGTAGGGAGAGGAGGTGGCCCGGTTGAAAATGGGCTTGGCAGGGTCGGCTGCCAGCTCATTGTAGTCCTTTCGATAGGTGGAGAGGTCATAGGTGGGGCAAGAGGCCAGGGCCAGGATCTCTCCGGTGCCTACCTTGATGACGGCGGCGGCAGCGCCCCGGCTGTCCAGACCGTCCTTTTCGTTCAGCTGTGCCACCTTGGCGGCCAGCGTATCCTCCACCGCCTGCTGGAGATCCAGATCCAGCGTCAGCTCCACCGTGTAGCCGGAGCGTGGCTCTACCTTATAGTATTCTCCGGTAATTTTGCCGTCACTGTTGACGGAGGTGACCCGTTTGCCGTCGCTGCCACGAAGGTACTCCTCAAAGGCAGCTTCCGCGCCGGAAATGCCGATGGTGTCGCTGGCTTTGTAACCCTGCGCTTTCAGCTCGTCCGTGTAGTCGGAAATGCTGCCCACCAGACCCAGTACATGGGCGGCATAGGCGGTTTCGTAAGCCCGTGTGGAGGAGCGGCTGACCTTGGCCCCCTGAAATTCACCGTCGCTGATGAGGGAGCAGAATTCCACATCCACATTTTCCGCCAGAACATAGGCGTTGTTGTTGATGCCCAGCTTCCGCAGCTGCAACTCGTACCGCACGCCGGCAATGAGCCGGGCGTCTGTGTCGGAATAGTCGGCGGAGATCTTCAGATCGTCCCGCAGCCAGTCCATCAGCTGCGGGGGAGTGAAGCCCATTTGCAGCAGCAGGGCGGAGGTGAGCCGGGCCGTGTCGAAATTGTCCAGATCCGGGGTTTTGGCGGCGGTCTGACTGTCAGTGGTGGAATCCTCTGCCGCTGTGTCATCCGTTTCTGCCGGCTTCATAAGCTTCGGATGTGAGTTTACATAATTCTCAAGAATTTCGCGGGCAGGCTTCAGCTCCCGGAGAAATTTGAAGAAATACCGCTTCTGTGTGTTGGTCAGGTCGTCCACGGTGAAGGCCGCAGGCGTGTTCTGAGAAACAGGCAGGTTGTCCACCCACTCCACGTTCTGCTCCCGGCACAGCTGCACCAGCCGCAGAATGGCCTTGTTCTGATCCGCCCTGTTTTTCAGCAGGGAGGTGTCAAAGGTTAGACTGTAGGTATACTGGTTGGAGACCAGCGTCCGGCCGGAACGGTCGGTGATGATGCCGCGGGAGGCTTTCACATCCTCCACGCGGGCGATGGCCTGGGTGGACTGGGCCAGATAGTCGTCATGGTGAACCACCTGAATATTGAAAAGCACCACCAGATAGACGCCCAGCACGGCCAGAGCCAGTGCGGACATCACGCGGAAGCGGTTGAATTGGGTGGGCTGTTGGTTCATGGGATACCTCTTTCAATCATCAATGTGGACACGGCGGTAGACCTTTCGGAACAGCCACGCCATGGGCAAACTCCAGGGCAGGGAGACGCACAGCTCCCGCAGCGTGACAGACAGCCCCGCCGTCCATGCGGCGTGGCCGGTGGCCCAGAGGACGATGCAGTGGAACACCCCGGTGAGAAGATAGGCTGGCAGAGATGCCGCGGCGGAGCAGAGATACCCTGCTGGGATCAGACTCTGGGACAGCAGTCCGGCGGCGAGTCCCACCAGAGGAAAGATCAGCGTGTAAAAGCAGGGAATGGGGGAGGGGAGCAGCAGGTCGCAGAGGACGCCTGCTGCCAGCGCGTACACCGTTCCCGCGGCAGGCCCCTCAAAGGTGGCGGGGAGGGCGGCAATCAGGGGATAGAGAAAGGGGATGACGCCCCAGAGAGTCACACGCTGAAGCAAAGGCGGCCTGCACCACGGCCCAGGCCAGACCGGCCAAAGTGTACAGAGTCCATTTAATGATCGTGGCGCTGCGGGCCAGCATGGCGGTTCCTCCCTTTCCGGGAATCCCGCGCCTGTGCGGGTGCGGTTCAGCTTACGATCTCAAAGGATTTGATGATGCACACCTCCGTGAGACTGTTCCAGGTCTGCCGCCGGGGTCAGCACGGCATAAACCGCCGTGTCGGAATCGTCCGCCTGCAGGCTGCTGACAGAGCCAATCACCAGATCCGGCGGCAGATAGCCGCCCAGACCGGAGGTTACGATCAGGTCGCCCTCCAGCAGCTGGCAGGAAACAGGCAGGGAGTCCAGCCGCAGCTGACCGCGTTCCATCAGAGCAAAATCGCCGTTGGCAATGCCGATGTCCTGGGTCCGGTAGACCCGTGCGCCCAGAGAGGTGTCGGTGTCCATCACAGTCAGCACCGTGGACCAGTCGTAGCCCACTTCGCTGATGCGGCCTACCAGATTGCCGTTTCCGTCGATAACGCAGTCACCGATCTCCACGCCGTGGGCCGTGCCCTTGTCCAGCGTCAGGGAGGAGGTCCAGTTGGTGACACCCCGCTCCGTGACGGTGGCGGTCTCGAAGTCGGAGAGATCCCGGCGCTGCTTCCGCAGATCCAGCAGGTCCCGGAGAAATACGTTTTCCTGACTGTCGGCCTCGCCTTGCCGGACGGTGGCCTCCATTTCCGCGATCTGCTGCTTCAGGGCCTCGTTTTCTGCTTTGAGGGCGGTCACGTCCTCATAGTAGTTCTGCTTGTCGGTGAACCAGCCGGATACGGAGGTACAGACTGCCCGGAAGGGGCTGGTGATGGTATTTGCCAGATCCACCAGCGGTGAGGTATTGGTGCTGAAATAGGACAGCAGAGCCAGCGCCACGGCAATGACGGCCCCGGCAAACAGGATCCATAATCCGTGTTTCTCAAAAAGTCCTTCAAGGAAGCGCTCCTTTAGAAAAGTTCAAACGTAATCGTTTACAGCAACTTTACGCCAAACTGAGCCAGCATCCGGCTCAGCCGCAGGACAGGCAGCCCCATGACATTGAAGAAGTCGCCCTCCAGCCGTTCCACCAGCAGAGCGCCCTTGCCCTGTACGCCATAGGCCCCGGCTTTGTCCATAGGCTCGCCGGTGGCAATGTAGGCCCGCAGCTCGGATTCTGCTGCGGGCGGAACAAGACCCCGGTGGCTTCGCTTTCCGTCAGTACGCGGTCTCCCTGCCGGACGGTGACGCCGGTGCAGACAGTGTGGCGGCGGCCCTGAAGTTCGGTCAGCATCCGCAGAGCGTCGGCCTCATCACGGGCTTGCCCAGCCGCTGGTCGTCCAGAAACACCATGGTGTCGGCGGTGATGATGATCTCCTCAGGGGTGCAGAGCTTTGCGGCGGCGTCTGCCTTTTCACGGGAGATGTACTCCACGATCTGGGCGGGCGTGAGACCGGCGGGTAGTGTTCGTCCGTTTCCGGCACGCGGATGTCAAAGTCCGTGATGCCGATGCGGTTCAGCAGTTCCTGCCGCCGGGGAGACCCGGAGGCCAAAACGATGCGTAGACATGGCGATCCCTTACTTATTTTCCGGTGGAGCCGAAGCCGCCCCGGTCGGGACCGGTGAGATGCTCCACACGGGTAAAGACGAGCGGGGGCTGGTTTTTCATAATGCGGAACTGGGAGATGCGGGTGTTCTTGTCGATGTGGACGTCCCGCGTTGCATACATGGGAACGTGCCACTGGTCATTGTCTCCCCGGTAGGTGTAGTCCACCACACCCATGGAGTTGGCTTGCAGCAGACCGTAGTTCTTGAAGGTGGAGCTGCGGGGAACCACATGGGCCTCATAGCCCTCCGGCAGTTCGATGGCCACGCCCAGGGGGATCAGGCGGAATTCTCCGGCCTTCATGTCCACATCCTCGGCGGCGTGGAGGTCGATCCAGTCGGATTTGCCTGCCACATAGCACAGCTCGTCAATGCCGTCCACAAAATATTTTACCTTGATTTCTTCCATGTGAAACTCCAAAAGTGAAAACAAATTGTATTATATCATATTTATTATACAGATAGAACTGAAAATATGCTGAAAAGCGAAAAAACCACAGCATGCAGTGTGGAAGTCTCAGAGAGATCTTATGCTCTCAAGGTACTGTTCTGATGAGAAAAGAACATTATCCGTCGTAATGCTTTTCGTAAGCATAGTACCACGTTCCGTCATTGGATGGAACAATGCCATTTTGTTCTGTCAGGGGTTGCCAGAAAGATTCCGGCGGGTCAGGATAGTCCGCATCCTGCCAGATAAGAGCGTCACACATTCGATACTGCCCCTCGGCGTATGCCCGCCAGTGACCCTCCCGGTGGAATTTGGCTGAAACAGCGCCGTTTTCCACAACAGTACAGGAAAAGCTGGTGAAGCAGCCCCGGTGCAGAGACTGCCACGCTTTCTGGAAGGCTTCTGGCAGGGGCTGACGGTCATTGGGTGCATACAAGTCCCATGCCGACAGACAGCCGACTAACCGGCCGGAAAAAGTCTGCTCGTCGCTGTAAACGCTGTCATACCAGGTGCCCTCCGGTGTGGCGGCCCAAAGCGGATCAGGGGCTGACAGGACGTCGTGGGGCTGGGCGGCCTCTGCCTTGACGGACTGAACAAAGTCCTCCATCTGCGACTGACGCCGGACCAGAATAGCAACGGTGTTCCTTTCAGAGGGGGACTGCCAGATATATCCGGCCACCAGCAGTACCAGGGCCAAAAAAATCAACAGCTTTCGATGCTTCTTCATCACTCCACGCCCCGGTAGTAAAGCCCGCGGGTGAAAGCGTTCGGAGCGGGGGAACCGTCCAGATAAGCCCTGTAAATTTTCCGGCATTCCTCCGGTGTTTCCGTGGTAAACCGCAGGCGGGCAAAGGACAATCCGCAATGCTTCCATTCCGGTTTATCCGCCAGCCATACCGGCGCGCTGTTCTGGATCTCCGTCCGATGGCCATAAGCGGGGAGAAGGGGAAATCTCGCCCCGGTGCGGTCCTGCAAATAGTTGGGTTTACGGCAGGGAGCCTGCCGGGGAACGGCGGCGTTCTTTCACTGAGGCGGCAGCCGGTTTCGTTCTGCACCAGGCAGTTTTCCGTGATCATCAGGGGCAGTCGGCCGTAGACAATGGCCTCTGCCGGGATCAGCTTTTGGATGTCCCGCATCTGGGGGAACCGCAGCTCGAAGGACAGGCAGGCGGAGGCCAGCCCTTTCTGCCGCAGATAATTCAGCGCGCGGCTGTTGAATACGTTCAGGCCGAAATCGCCGTAGATCCGCAGCCCGCTGTCCCGCAGGATGGACAGGTGGCCGATGTTCCCCGCCAGCGCGGAGGTGACGCCCAGCTTTTTGGCGTGAGCCAGCCACGTCCGGAGCTGGGGTTCATTTCGATCTCGCCACACACGGGGCAAGACTGGCGCACCACTCCCCGGCAAAGCTCCGGCAGCGCGTCCCGCTCTGCCAGCAGCTCCAAGGGGAGGTCGATGTGGGCGGGGGACAGGGGCAGCAGCGCTTCCGCCTGCGCCCATGCAGAGACGGAGACCGTCAGTTTCGGCGCTTCGGCGGCACAGTCCGCATCCGGCAGAGGGGCGAACTCCAGCTCCCGACGCTCCGGCACGGCGCAGCGTGCCTTCTCCAGCGCGGCCAGCGCATCCCGGCGCAGGGCGTTTACCGCCCCGGCGGAGAGAAACAGGCCGTCTGCTACCTGCGCGGAGCCGTCCGCACAGCGGAAGGCGGTGCCGCCGGTCTTTTGCAGGCGGGCTTCCAGATCGGCGGCCGTCAGCGCCTTGTTCTGCGCCGGTTCCGGCACGGCGCCGCTGACTGTGACCGCGTGGCCGTCCTCGTCCCAAACCGTCAGGGAGGCAGGCTGTCCTGACTGACAGACGCAGGAAAAGTGAATGGGAACCGTCCGGGCGTCGCCTTTTTCGTATCGGGTTCGGGCTGCGGCAAACAGCTCCTTCGGCTCCGGGGCGTTTTCCGGGCGGGTACCGAACATGGCGGGACCCCGGCGGCCCTGCCAGTAGTCCGCTGTAAAGCCGGAGCGGGAAAACGCCAGCTCCAGATCTTTCTTTTCAGCAGGGGTGGGCTTGCGGCCCTCCCGGATCAGGCGGGAATAGATATCCGTAATGACCGCCACATACTCCGGCCGCTTCATGCGGCCCTCCAGCTTCAGGCAGCTGACGCCCATCCGCTCCATCTCCGCGATGCGGCCAGCCAGACAGCTGTCCTTCAGGCTGAGGGGATAGGTGTTTTTCGCAGAGGCGTTGAAGCCGTAGGGCAGGCGGCAGGGCTGGGCGCAGGTGCCCCGGTTGCCGCTGCGTCCGCCGATCAGGGCGCTCATGGCGCACTGGCCGGAGTAGCACATACAGAGGGCCCCGTGGCCGAAGATCTCGATCTCGGCGGGGCAGCTCCGGCAGGCGGCGGCTGTGTCCGTCCCGGAACACTCGCGGGCGATGACCACCCGCTCACAGCCGTCCCGGTACAGCTCGTCAACGCCGCCGCTGGTAAAGACGCTCATCTGGGTGCTGGCGTGGAGGGGGAGGTCCGGCAAGGCCTCCCGCAGCAGGGCAAACAGCCCCAGTCCTGCACCAGCACGGAGTCCACCCCGAGACGGCAGGCCGTCCGGGCGGCATCTAAGGCCAGAGGCAGCTCCCGGTCCGTCAGCAGGGTGTTCAGGGTCAGAAAGACCCGGACGCCCCGGAGATGGCAGTACCGGATGGCATCGGCGAATTCTTCGTCAGAAAAATTTTTGGCGCTCCGGCGGGCGTTGAAACTCCCCCCAACCCAGATAGACGGCGCCGCAGCCGCTCTGGACGGCGGCCCGGAGGGCTTCCGGAGACCCGGCGGGGGAGAGCAGTTCCAGAGCCATTACTTGCGGTTGTCCAGACGCTGCTGAAGGCGGAAGATCTCCCGTTTCAGCTCGCTGACCTCAGCCTGGGCCTTGGAAGCCTCGTCCAGATAGCCTTTGATCTGGCTCCGAAGCTGCTCGGCGGCAGCCTGAGATTTGAACAGCTCATCCGTCAGGTTGACGGCAGTGAGCACGGCGGCGTCGGTGCGGCCTACCTTGGCGGCCTCCATCACGTCGGTCATCTTTTCACTGACGTAATTGCCGACCTTCTGCATATAGGCGGGGACCTCATCGGCCACCAGAGTGTACTCCTCTCCGCAAATGCTGATGACAACACGGTTTGCCATGCAAGCTTCCTCCTTATTTTTCCTGTATGTCTCCTCTGCCCGCAGACACAGGAGCGCACTACATAACTTTACAGCATCCAGTATATCACAACCGAGGCAAGCGTTCCACAAAAATCGTCAGAAAACGAAAAAGTTTACAACTCGCCGCTGGCCCCCTTGCTGTTGCGGAAAAATTCGTGTAGAATAGAAAACCGAAAGAAAAAGCGGGGAAGCCGGAAGAAGCTTCTCCACGGAAAAGCGGAAAGGAGGAGCGTCATGGCAAGTATTCTGATCCATACGGCGGACGAATCCGTAACCCTGACGGCGCAGGCGGTCAAGCGGCTGCTGGAGCGGGGAGACGGCGACGCGGCGCTTTTGTATCTGGCGCTCCTGCGGCACCACGGCAATGTGCAGCCCCGGTCGCTGGCCGGCGAGCTGCGGTGGGACAGAAGCCGGATCGAAGCGGCGGAGCTGGCGCTGCGGGAGCTGCGGCTTCTGGCCCCGGCGGCGGAGGAGATCCCGGAGCCTGCCGATGAAAAGCCCAGCTACCAGCGGGATGACATTGCCCGGCGGCTGGAGAGCAGCGAGGAATTCCGTCTGTTGACGGCGGAGGTGGAAAAGAAGCTGGGGAAGCGGCTCACCACGCCGGATGTGGGTGTTCTGCTGGGACTGAACGATTATCTGGGCCTGCCGGCGGACGTGATCTACCTGCTGGTGGGGCATTGCATGGAGCGGGTCACCCGGAAGTACGGAGAGGGCCGCCGTCCTACCCTGCGGCAGATCGAGAAGGAGGGCTACGCCTGGGCCAGAATGGGTGTGGACACCCAGAAGGCGGCGGTGGAGTACTTGAAGAAGTATACGGAGCGGCAGGGCGCTATCCCGCAGTATATGCGGGCGCTGGGGCTGGGAGACCGGCTGCCGGTGGCGTCTGAGGAGAAGTACCTCAACGCGTGGCAGGAGATGGGCTTTCCGCCGGAGACGGTGGCGCTGGCCTGCGACAAGACGGTGCTCAAGTGCCACGAGCTGAAATGGCCCTATTGCAACGGTATTCTGAAGCGCTGGCACGAAAGCGGCCTGCATACGCCGGAGGAGGTTCAGCGGGCGGACAAGCCGCCGGCCAAACAGCCGCCGCAGACAGGCGGCGATGCCTGGAAGTACGTATAAGTAAAGGAGGGAACCTGCCATGTCGTACGATGGACGGCTTCTGCGTCTGGCGCAGGAACGGTATGAAGCTGACCGCAGCATCCGGGAAGCGGAGCAGGCTGCCCGCCGGGAGGCCATCTATACCAGCCGCCCCCGCCTGCGGGAGATCGACGAGGAGCTGCGCCGCACCGCCAGCCGGGTTCTGGCGGCGGCTCTGCGGCGGGGGCAGGACCCTCTGCCGGAGATCCAGCGGCTGAAGGAACAGAATCTCAATTTGCAGGCGGAGCGGAAAACCCTGCTGGCGGAGCTGGGACTGACGGAGACGGCTCTGGAGGAAACGCCGCTGTGTCCCCTGTGCGGCGATACCGGCTACCGGGGCGGCGAGATGTGTCGCTGCCTGAAAACCTACTATGTGGAGGAGCAGCGCAAGGAGCTTTCCAAGCTGCTGGATCTGGGCAGCCAGAGCTTTGACACCTTTGACACCGACTGGTATTCCGACCAGCGGGCACCGGGAAAAACCAAGTCTGCCCGGGAGCACATGGAGCGGGTGTACGATACCTGTGTAGAGTATGCCCATAATTTCGGAAAACGGCCGGCCAATCTGCTGCTTTTCGGCCGTCCGGGACTGGGTAAGACCCATCTTTCCGCCGCCATTGCGCGGGAGGTCAGCGGTAAGGGCTTTTCTGTGGTGTATGATACTGCCGGTCATGTGTTTGAGCGGTTCGAGGCCCAGAAATTCGGCCGGGACGAGGCGGAGCGGGACGTGGAGCGGGTGCTGAACTGCGATCTGCTGATCCTGGACGACCTGGGGACGGAAATGGTGACTACCTTCGTCCAGAGCGCGCTGTATCAGATCATTAATGGCCGCCTGCTGGAAAAGAAGTCCACCATTGTCAGCACCAACCTGATGCCGGAGGCCATCGCACAACGGTATTCCGGACAGATCGCCTCCCGGATCGAGGGAGAGTATCAGCTTCTGCCCTTTGTGGGCGAGGACATCCGAACATTGAAAAAGAAGCGGGGACTGTAAGTCCCCGCTTCCGTGCGTTAAAGAAGCCTTTTCGCAGCAATGATTTATTTACCCTTTTAAAATATCCGTATTCCGATACTGGATCGCCTCGGAGAGATGCTCCACGCCGATCTGCTCCGCGCCATCCAGGTCCGCGATGGTCCGGGCCACCCGCAGCACCCGGTCGTGGCTCCGGGCGGTCAGGCCCATCCGCTCAAAGGCAGATCTCATCAGGGCCTCGCACCGGGCGTCCAGCTGGCAGAACTGCCCGATCATGGACGGCAGCATCTGGGCGTTGCAGGGGATGCCGGTGCCTGCGAAGCGCCGGGCCTGAATGGATCGGGCGGCGTCCACCCGCCGCTTGACCTCCGCGGAGGATTCCGGTTTGGATTTCCGCCGCATGGCTTCATATTCCACCGAGGGGACATTGACGTGGAGATCGATCCGATCCAGCAAAGGGCCGGAGATCTTCTGAACGTATTTTTCCACCTCTTTATCCGAGCAGGTACATTTCCCGGAGGGATGTCCCCGCCAGCCGCACTTGCAGGGATTCATGGCGCACACCAGCTGGAACCGGGCGGGCAGCCGGAGGGTTCCGCCAGCCCGCGCCACCGTTACCACGCCGTCCTCCAAAGGCTGGCGCAGGGCCTCCAGCACATCCCGGTGGAATTCCGGCAGCTCATCCAGAAACAGCACACCGTTGTGTGCCAGAGAGATCTCTCCCGGCCGCATCATCGGTGCCGCCTGCCAGCGCGGCAGCGGAGGTGGTGTGATGGGGCGACCGAAAGGGCCGCCGGGTCAAAAGCGGGATGCCTGGGGTCTGTCAGTCCCGCCACAGACCAGATGCCGGAGGTCTCCAGCGCTTCCGGGCGGCTCAGCTCTGGCAGAATGGAGGGCAGACGCTTGGCCAGCATGGACTTTCCTGCGCCGGGAGAGCCGATGAGCAGCAGGTTATGCCCTCCTGCGGCGGCAATTTCCAGCGCCCGCTTCACATTTTCCTGCCCCATGACGTCCTGTAGATCCGGCAGGCTGCCGTCCTCCGGCTTCGGCGTCCACACGGGAGCGGGGGAAAGGAGTGCCTCGTTCTTCAGGTGGGCAACCAGCGCGGCAACGTCCGGCACGCCGTAGACCGTCAGCCCCTCTGCCAGCGTGGCCTCCGCGGCGTTGTCCGCCGGGACGAACAGGGTGCGGATCCCGGCGTCCCGCGCAGCCAGCGCCATGGGCAGCACGCCGGAAACACCCCGGAGCGCGCCGGTGAGACTCAATTCCCCCGATGAACGCCGCATCCTGCGGCGGTGCGGGCAGCTCCCCTGCGGCGGCCAGCAGACCCACAAAAATGGGCAGGTCATAGACGGTGCCGGCCTTTTTGGTTCCTGCCGGAGCGAGGTTCACCGTGATCCGGCTGACGGGGAACTTGGCTCCGCAGTTTTTCACCGCCGCCCGCACCCGTTCGCGGGCTTCCCGCACGGCGGCGTCCGGCAGACCCACGATGTCAAAGGCGGGCAGGCCGCCGGAGAGAAAGCACTCGGCAGCGACCTCATATCCGGCAATGCCGGTCAATCCAAGGGAACGCACGGTAGTGACCATAGGGAGGACCTCCTTGCGAAAAATGTAAAAAATATGTGAACAGAGCAGGAGGGACATAAGATGTCTGTTCTATAGGTTGTGGCGATTTGTTTTCAGTGTACCATATTTTCCACTGATTTGGAATCAAATCCTCCAAAAAAGCAAAAAAAGTTCCATTTTTTTGTTAAATCTACAGAAAAGCGTTTTTATGTTCAAAATTTGTCAGGCTGTGTTTACAAAATAACAAGGGGGTGTTATAATACCACTGTACGGCGTCCGGGAAGAGAGAGACCGGTGGCCGCAATTCGGCGGGAGCTGCTCTGCAGGCGGTATTCCGCCGCATAGGAGGTAAGAGTTTTATGGCAAGAAAATTCAAGTCCATGGACGGTAATAACGCCGCTGCATACGTCAGCTACGCCTTTACCGAAGTGGCGGGTATTTATCCCATTACCCCGTCCTCTCCCATGGCAGACTATGTGGACCAGTGGGCAGCCAACGGTCAGAAGAACATCTTCGGCACCACCGTGAAGGTGTGCGAGATGCAGTCTGAGGCCGGCGCTTCCGGTACGGTCCACGGCTCCCTGGCAACCGGCGCACTGACCACCACCTACACCGCCTCTCAGGGCCTGCTGCTGATGATCCCCAATATGTACAAGATCGCCGGCGAGCTGCTGCCCGCCGTGTTCCATGTGTCCGCCCGTACCGTGGCCAGCCACGCGCTGAACATCTTCGGCGATCATTCCGACGTCATGGCCTGCCGTCAGACCGGCTTCGCCATGCTGTGCGAGAACGATCCCCAGGAGATCATGGATCTGGCTCCCGTGGCTCATCTGGCAGCCATTGAGGGTCACGTTCCCTTCATCAACTTCTTTGACGGTTTCCGCACCTCTCACGAGATCCAGAAGGTCGCTGTCTGGGACTACGCCGACCTGAAGGAAATGTGCGACATGGACGCTGTGGATGCGTTCCGCAAGCACGCTCTGAATCCCGAGCACCCCACAATGCGCGGTTCTCACGAGAACGGCGATATCTTCTTCCAGCACCGTGAGGCCTGCAACAAGTACTACGAGGCTCTGCCTGACGTCGTCGAGAAGTACATGGGCAAGATCAACGAGAAGCTGGGTACCAACTATCAGCTCTTCAATTACTACGGCGCTCCCGATGCTGACCGCGTCATCATTGCCATGGGCTCCATCTGCAATGTGGCCGAGGAAGTCATCGATTACATGAACGCCCACGGCGAAAAGGTCGGTATGGTGAAGGTTCACCTGTATCGTCCCTTCCGCGCCGACAAGCTGCTGGCTGCCATCCCCGCAACCTGCAAGGCTCTGGCCGTTCTGGACCGCACCAAGGAGCCCGGCTCCGAGGGTGAGCCTCTGTACATGGATGTTGTGGCAGCACTGGCCAACGCCAACCGCTTCAACGACATGAAGGTTATCGGCGGCCGTTACGGTCTGGGCAGCAAGGATACCCCGCCCGCATCCGTGTTCGCTGTGTACAACGAGCTGAAGAAGGATGCCCCCAAGCGCGAGTTCACCATCGGCATCGTGGACGACGTCACCCACCTGTGCCTGGAGGAGAAGCCCGCTCCCAGCGTTGCTCCTGCCGGCACCATCGAGTGCAAGTTCTGGGGCCTGGGCGGCGACGGTACTGTCGGCGCCAACAAGAACTCCACCAAGATCATCGGCGACCATACCGACAAGTACATTCAGGCCTACTTCCAGTATGACTCCAAGAAGACCGGCGGCGTCACCGTCAGCCATCTGCGCTTCGGCGATCAGCCCATCAAGTCTTCTTACTATATCAACAAGGCTGACTTCGTGGCCTGCCACGTGCCTGCCTACATCACCAAGGGCTTCCCCATCGTCCGCGACGTGAAGCCCGGCGGCGTGTTCCTGATCAACTGCCAGTGGACCAATGAGGAGCTGGGCCATCATCTGGACGCCGCTTCCAAGCGCTACATCGCCAAGAACAACATTCAGGTCTACACCATCAACGCCATCGACCTGGCCAAGCAGATCGGCATGGGCAAGCGTACCAACACCATTCTGCAGTCCGCATTCTTCTCTCTGGCAAAGGTTCTGCCTGAGGCAGAGGCCATCCAGTACATGAAGGACGCCGCCACCCATTCCTACCTGAAGAAGGTCAGGATATCGTGGACATGAACCACAAGGCCATCGACCTGGGCGCCACTGCCTACAAGAAGTTCGCGGTGCCCGCCGACTGGGCAGATGCCACCGATACCGAGGAGACCACGACCCTCTCCGGAGGGCCGCCCGACCTTGTCAAGCAGGTCAAGGACATCATGTTCCCCGTTGGCCGTATGGACGGCGACAGCCTGCCTGTTTCCGCGTTCCTGCCCCATGTGGACGGCCAGTTCGAGCAGGGCGCTGCCGCTTATGAGAAGCGCGGCGTTGCCGTCACCGTTCCCACCTGGGATTCTTCCAAGTGCATCCAGTGCAACAACTGCGCTTATGTCTGCCCCCATGCTACCATCCGTCCTTTCGCTCTGACTGAGGAGGAGGCCGCCAAGGCTCCCGCCGCTGCCAAGATCGTGGACGTCAAGGCCGGCAAGGGCAAGGGCGTTTACAAGTACACCATGGCTGTGTCTCCTCTGGACTGCATGGGCTGCGGCGTGTGCGTGGGCGTCTGCCCCGTCAAGGCGCTGACCATGGTGGGTCAGGAAGAGGAAACCGCTCAGCAGGATGTGTTCGATTACTGCGTGGCCGAGGTTGCTCCCAAGGCCGATATGCAGGACAACACCGTCAAGGGCAGCCAGTTCAAGCAGCCCTATCTGGAGTTCTCCGGCTCCTGCGCCGGCTGCGCCGAGACCAGCTATGCCCGTCTCGTTACCCAGCTGTTCGGCGACCGGATGTACATCTCCAACGCCACCGGCTGCTCCTCCATCTGGGGCGGTCCCGCCGCTACCTCTCCCTACTGCACCAACAAGGAAGGCCATGGTCCCGCTTGGGCCAACTCCCTGTTCGAGGATAACGCTGAGCACGGCCTTGGTATGTATCTGGGCCAGGAGGCCACCCGCAACCGTCTGGCTGACCTGACCCGTCAGCTGATCGCTGTGGAGTGGGCACGTCCCGAGCTGAAGGAAGCCGCTCAGAAGTGGCTGGACACCATGGAGGATGGCGCTGCCAACAAGACCGCTTCCGCCGCCTACATCAAGGCTCTGGAGAGCAGCATCGCCACCGTTGACGAGCTGGCTGCCGTGGATCAGTTCAAGGCACACGCCGAGGAACTGAAGGCCAAGGGCGAGAAGTTCTGCGACTGCGACGCCTGCAAGCTGGTCGCTGCCATCCTGAAGGACAAGGAATATCTGGAGAAGAAGTCCGTCTGGATCTTCGGCGGCGACGGCTGGGCCTACGACATCGGCTTCGGCGGCGTGGATCACGTTCTGGCTTCCGGCAAGGACGTCAACGTCTTCGTCTTCGATACCGAGGTCTACTCCAACACCGGCGGACAGGCTTCCAAGTCCTCCAACATCGGTCAGGTGGCACAGTTCGCCGCTGCCGGTAAGGAGACCAAGAAGAAGTCTCTGGCTGAGATCGCCATGAGCTACGGCTATGTGTACGTGGCGCAGGTCGCTATGGGCGCCAACCCCGCTCAGACCCTCAAGGCCATTAAGGAGGCCGAGGCTTATCACGGTCCCTCCCTCATCATTGGCTATGCTCCCTGCGAGATGCACTGCATCAAGGGCGGCATGACCAACTGCCAGGCTGAGATGAAGAAGGCCGTCGAGTGCGGTTACTGGAACCTGTTCCGCTTCAACCCCGCTCTGGAGACCGGCAAGTTCATTGTGGATTCCAAGGAGCCCAAGGAAGAGGAGTATCAGGCATTCCTGATGAACGAGGCCCGTTACAGCCGTCTGACCCGCGAGTTCCCCGACCGCGCCGAGACTCTGTTCAAGCGCAACGAGAATGGGTGGGTCAGCTGGCTGGCAAAGACGCTGCCCCTGTGATAGCCCTCCGGGCCGCAGGGGCCTTCATTGCCGTGACCCATGTCCATGGAGGTCAGCAGCGGCGTTTCCACGCCGGTAATGACGGAGCAGCGGTTGATAAAGCCCACCACAGCGTCCTCATAGAGGTCCGTGTGGCCGTAAACGTCCTCCACGAACCGCTTTTTGTTCTGAACGGAAGCGAAGCCGGCCAGCCCCAGACCCTCGTATACTTTTCCGGCGTCATCGGTGATGGTCTTGCCCAGCAGCTCCATGGAGTTCCCGGCGAACAGCATGGTCACGCCTGCGTCCGCCGCCGCTTTTACAGCATCTCCCAGCTTGGAAAAATACAGGAGAGCCGCCTTCTGCGCCCGCTCTGTACCTGCGCCCATGTAAACAAAGTCCGCATGGGTCAGATCGGCGTCTCCGCCAAGCTCCACCCGCTCCACAGTGACGGTATTGCCCATTTCCTCCAACGTCCGCTTCAGAATGGACACGTTGGCATAGCTGCCATACAAGCTCATGAGATCCGGATAGAAATGCAGAATCTTCAATTCCATGGCTCAGCCCTCCTTTTTCACATCCGGCAAATTCAGCAGCTTGTCCCGGTCGGAGAAGCAGGTGACCACATACAGATCCTCGCTGCCCTCCGCCTTGATGGCAGCCGCCGCGTCGGGAATGCCGGGAATGACTTCCCAGTTCTGACCCCGGTGAAGCTGAACCGCTCCGCCAGATCATTCCGGTACAGGCCGGAGAGGATGACCCGCTTCACATGGGGGACGTTCAGCTGGTCAAAGTCGATGTCCCACAGCCAGCTTGTCTCGCTGGTGAAATACTTCCGGGACACGGCGTCCACAATGATGAGCACCGTGCAGTCCTCGTTGGTGGAGGCGATATAGCGGAGGTTCGTGTCGTAGGCGATGGAATTTTCGTGCTTGCTGGTCAGCAGGATGCCGTGGTGCTGACCAAGGGTGAAGGTCTGCATCCGTCCGTTTTTCAGAATGTAGCTGCTGAGGGTGTCCGCAATGGCGGCTCCCCTCCACGCCGCATTCCCGGCAGGCGGCATAGGCCGCCAGAATGTTGTAGACATTGTAAATGCTGCGGAAGGCCAATGCCACGGTATATTGGCCCGTCCAGGATCAGTTTGCCGTTTTGCAGGTCCAGCTCCGTGGCGGCGTAGTCCGGAGCGGGCCGGGCGTGGCCGCACTTGGTGCAGCGGTACGCGCCGATGTGGTTGTAGTGGACGTACTCATATTCCATGGGCGCGTGGCACACCGGGCAGTAGGCCCCGTCGTGATAGACCCCGGTGGGGGTCTCCGTGTCGGTGGCACAGTGGTTCAGGCCGAACCACTTCACCTTTTCATGGCCGATGGCAAAGCAGCTGGACAGGGGATCGTCGCCGTTCAGGATCAGCTCCGTATCGGGGTGGATGGCGGGGAGGATCGCGTCAAACACGCTCTCGGGGTGACCGTTCCGGGTCAGCTGGTCCCGGTACAGGTTGGTAATGACAAATTCCGTGGGGTGGAAGTACTTGAAGCTGTGGGCAGCGTAGCTCGTCGCTTTCCAGCAGCAGTACGTCGGCGTTGACTTTGCCGCCCAGAGTGGCGTGGGTCAGGATCAATGTGGTGACGCCCTCCACCTGGTTGGAGCCCTCCGCGTTGTAGATCACGTGCTTCCCCAGGCCCCGCAGCACCGTGGCGATCATCTCCACCGTGGAGGTCTTGCCGTTGGAGCCGGTGACGGCGATGATATGGGGCGGCAGCTGCACCCGGCTCAGAATGTCCGGGCAGATCTTCAGGGCCAACTTGCCGGGCATGGAGCTGCCCTTGCCCACCAGCTTGCCCACAAATCGGCCCAGCTTGCAGACGACGATTGCTAAAAATTTTCGCATGGTATATCCTCTTTCAGCGTTTATTTTCCAGCCAGATCATCAGCGCCGTCAGATCGGCGGGGCTGACGCCGGAGATGCGGGACGCCTGTCCCAGATCCATGGGCCGCACGGCGGAAAGCTTTTCTCTGGCTTCCAGCCGCAGACCCTGAATGGCGTTGTAATCCAGGTCCGGGGGCAGCTTGTGACCCTCCACACGCTTGAACTCCGCCACCTGCTGCAGCTGGCGCTTGATGTAGCCCTCATATTTCACGGAGATCTCAATTTCCTCGGCAAGTCAGCGGACAGGGGGGGACGGTTGGGGTCAAAGGGCGCCAGCTCATCATAGTGGAGCTGGGGACGTTTCAACAGGGACAGCAGGGAGCAGCCGTCCGGGGTATCGACGGTAGTGCGGGCTGTCAGGAAGTCCGTCAGGGCCGGAGAGGGCGCTACGCCGGTGTGTTCCAGCCGCCGGATCTCTTTTTCTATGGCGGCGTACTTTTCCTCCACAGCCCGGAGCCGTTCCGGCACCAGACCGATCTCGTAGCCCCGGCGGGTCAGCCGCTGGTCGGCGTTGTCCTGCCGCAGAATCAGCCGGTACTCGCTGCGGGAGGTCATGATGCGGTAGGGCTCGTTGGTGCCCTTCGTCACCAGATCGTCAATCAGGGTGCCGATGTAGCTCTCGGCCCGGGAGAGAATAAAGGGGCTTTCCCCCTTCAGCTTCCGGGCGGCGTTGACACCGGCCACAAAGCCCTGCACGGCAGCCTCCTCGTATCCGGAGGAGCCGTTGAACTGCCCCGCGCCGTACAGGCCGGACACCTGCTTGGTTTCCAGCGTGGGCAGCAGCGCCAGCGGGTCGATGCAGTCATACTCGATGGCGTAGGCCGGGCGGGTCATGACGGCGTGCCGCAGACCCGGCACGCTGTGGAGCATCTGCACCTGCACCTCCTCCGGCATGGAGGAGGAAAAGCCCTGAATATACAGCTCCTCCGTGTTCAGACCCATCGGCTCTACAAAAAGCTGATGGCGGAGCTTGTCCGGGAAGCGGACGATCTTCGTTTCAAAGCTGGGGCAGTACCGGGGGCCGATGCCCTCAATCAGCCCGGAGTACATGGGGGCGCGATCCAGATTTTCCTGCACGATGCGCTTGGTCTCCTCGGTGGTCCATGTCAGCCAGCAGACCGCCTGATTGTAGGGGGGATTCTTTGTGGAGTAGGAAAACGGCACGGGGATCTTGTCGCCAGGCTGGACTTCCATCTCGTCAAAATCCACCGTCCGGGCGTTGACTCTGGGCGGGGTGCCGGTCTTGAACCGCCGCAGGGGCAGGCCCAGCTTTCGGAGAGAATCTGTCAGCGGCCCGGCGGCGTGCAGCCCGTCGGGGCCGGAATCTTCCACACAGTTACCGATGATGGTGCGGCCCTTGAGGTAGGTGCCGGTGGCCAGAACGACGGCCTTCACATCGTACACCGCACCGGTGGAGAGAACTACCTCCGATACCGCGCCGTGTTCCGTCCGCACGTCCACTACCTGGCCCTGCCGCACCGTCAGGTGTTCCTGACGCTCCAGAGTGCGCTTCATCCGCTCCTGATATTTCCGGCGGTCGGCCTGGGCCCGGAGGCTCCAGACGGCAGGGCCTTTCCGCAGATTCAGCAGCCGGTACTGGATGCAGCATTCGTCGGCGGCCTTGGCCATTTCGCCGCCCAGCGCGTCCAGCTCCCGCACCAGATGGCCCTTGCCCGTGCCGCCGATGGCGGGGTTGCAGGGCATATTGCCCACGGCGTCCAGATTGATGGTGAATACAATGGTCTCCAGCCCCAGCCGTGCGGCGGCCAGTGCGGCTTCGATACCGGCGTGACCGGCGCCGATGACGGCAATATCAAATTGTCCCGCAGAAAAAGTTTCCATAGCGTTATCCTTTTTTTCAGGGTGACGACCGCGACCTGCGGCCGGTTGAACAGGCGGAACGCCCACCGGGGAGAGTTGCCCAGCCCCCTGGAGACAAACACCTCCGCCCCCTCGCAGTCCTCGTCGGTGCAGCGGTAGAATCCGCTGGTGAAGGAGGGCAGCAGGTTCAGATTGGTATCTACCAGCCCGTCGGTAAAGGGCAGACGCCAGATGCCGCCGTGGGCGTGGCCGCAGAAGGTGAGATCCGCTCCCAAACGGCAGTACCGGCCGTTGAAGAGGTTGTTCCGGTGAGCCAGCAGCAGCCAGAAGGGATCGTCATAGGCGCTGTAGATCTCCTCTGCCAGCCCGTCCGGCGTTTTCTGATCGGCGTAGCCGTTGGGGTCGTCGATCCCGGCGATGAGGATGGCGTCCCCGTCCCGTTCCAGCGGGACGAATTCGTTGCTCAGTACGGTGACGCCCGCTTCCCGCAGAGCCGCCTTGATCTCCTCCACCACGGCGTTGCCGTGGGCCCATTCGTGGTTGCCGGTGACATAGTAGGTGGGGGCAATGGCGCTGAGGGCCGCACCCACGCTCCGGGCGTAGGGAACCGGCTCCGCCGCATATTCGTCCACCAGATCGCCGGTGAGGAAGATCACATCCGGCGAGGCGTTTTCCACGGCCTTGTACAGTTCTGCGTTGTTCTGCCCGAATTCCCGGTTGTGCAGGTCGCTGAGCTGCACGATCCGCAGCCCGTCGAACGCGGCGGGCAGGGCAGATGAGGTATAGGTCACGGCATCCGTTTTGATGTCCGTGTTGCCCCAGTACACAAACAGCGCCAGCGCGGCCAGCACCAGAAGCCACCGCATCAGGGCAGAGAGCGGGGAATGGGATCTGCGGCGCTTTGCCATGGGAAACCTCCTTATCAGCCTGCTGATTTTACGACCCACTATTATATCACAGGTTTCCCCGGCAGGCGAGAAAAAAGTGCAAAGTCCGGCCGTTTTTTTAGCCGCCCCGCTCCGAACGCAGGCAGTCTTCGTTAATTTGCTGACAATTCCGGAAATAGTGCCGAAAAAATTACGGCGGAAAACTGTAGAATTCACGGATTGCAAAGTGAGATGGAGTTGTTATAATATAAACTGTCTTACTTTACACAGGCAGCTTCTGCCGATTATGTGGAAAAGAATTTCCGGGACGGAATGCGACCGTTATCGGATATGGGAGGAAAAACTATGAGAGGTGTACACAGCGCGGTAGACGATATCCGCCGCAGCGTATTCACGGAGGTCGCCCGGCTGGCCTACGGCGGGGAGGACTACAAGCAGGTGGACATGATCCCCTACAAGCTGATTCCCGGAGAGGTTGCCCACCATCGTCACGACGTGTTTCTGGAGCGGGCCATTGTTTCCGCCCGGCTCAAGCTGGCTCTGGGCATGGATCTGAACCCCAACGGCCCCTCTGCCCCCATCAGCGCCAATATCAGAAGGCTGCCACGGATCAGAAGTATTTCAATGAGCCCCTGGTCAACATCATTCCCTACGCCTGCAATGCCTGCCCCCCCAAGCAGATCCGTATTACGGACAGTTGCCAGGGCTGCATTTCCCACCCCTGCATGAACGTCTGCCCCCGCGACGCCATTTATCTGGACGAGCACAAGCACTGCCATATTGACCAGAGCAAGTGCATCAAGTGCGGCAAATGCTTCAATCAGTGTCCCTACCGGGCAATTTCCAAGATGGAGCGCCCCTGCGCCGCCGCCTGCGGCATGGACGCCATCGAGTCGGATGAGTTGGGCCGGGCTAAGATCAATTATGATAAGTGCGTCTCCTGTGGTATGTGCCTTGTCAACTGCCCCTTTGCCGCCATTGCGGATAAGAGCCAGATCTTTCAGGTGATTCAGGCCATCCGGCGGAACGAGGAGGTCATTGCCTGCGTGGCGCCTGCCTTTGTGGGCCAGTACGGCAAGGAGGCCACCCCCGCCAAATTGAAGGCCGCCATGCGGACGCTGGGCTTTGCTGACGTGGTGGAGGTCGCCATCGGCGCGGATCTCTGCACCGTGGAGGAGGCCAACGACTTTTTGAAGGAAGTCCCGGAAAAGCTGGACTGGATGGGCACCAGCTGCTGCCCCGCCTGGTCCATGATGGCCAAGACGCTCTTCCCCCAGTTCAAGGACAACATCTCCATGGCCCTGACCCCCATGGTCATTACCGCCCGGATGGTCAAGAAGGACCATCCCGACGCCCGTATCGTCTTTATCGGGCCCTGCGCCGCCAAGAAGCTGGAGGCCAACCGGAAGTCCGTCCGTTCCGACGTGGATTTCGTGCTGACCTTCGAGGAGCTTCAGGGTATGTTTGACGCCAAGGACATCAACTTTGCAGAAATTGAGACAGATCCTGCCGACAGTATGGACGAAGGCACCGGCTTTGGCCGCGGCTTTGCCGTGGGCGGCGGCGTGGCTGCCGCTGTGGTGGAAGCCATCAAGCACATCGATCCCAGCCGCGAAATTCAGATCGAGTATGGCGACGGCCTGCGGGAGTGCAAAAAGATGCTGATGATGGCCAAGGCCGGCAAGCGGAACGGCTATCTGCTGGAGGGCATGGGCTGCCCCGGCGGCTGCGTGGCCGGCGCCGGCACCATTGCGCCGGTGAAGGACAGCACGATGAGCGTGGAGCGCTTCAAGAATGCTGCTGTGGTGCAGAGTACCACGGAAAGCCCCTACCTTGACCGCCTGAAGGATGTGGAGGAGTCATGCTGAGTCTCATCCTGTTCCAGCGGATCGCGGAACTCTTCGTTATCATCTTTTTCGGCTGGCTCATTGTCAAGGTCGGCATCCTGAAATCGGAGGACAGCCGCTGCCTTTCCATGATCCTGCTGTACATTATCGCACCCAGCGTCTTTTTCAACGCCTTTCAGATTGAGCGAACCCCGGAGGTCCTGTCCATGATGGCGTTTTCAGCGGTGCTGGCGCTGATTTCCAACGTGCTGCTGATCCTGTTGGGGGATCTGTCCGCAAAGCTGCTGCATCTGGATGTTGTGGAGGAGGCTTCCATTATCTACCCGAACTCCGGAAATATGGCGATCCCGCTGGTCAGCGCCATTTTCGGCACGGAGGTGGGTGGTGTTTGTGACCCTGTACAACATGATCCAGAACCTGTTTGTCTGGACCCACTGCCGTATGTTCGTCAGCGGGGAGCGGAAGGTGTCCCTGCGGAAGATCCTGCTGAATATAAATATTCTGGCGATTTTAGCAGGCGCGCTGATGTTCTTCCTGAACATTCAGCTGCCGGGGATTGTCCATAACGCCCTGACCAGTGTGGGAAACATGATCGGCCCCGCCGCCATGATCATTGTGGGGATGCTGATGGCGGATCTGAAAATGGAGGATTTTCGCGCCTACCGCCGGATCTGGAAGCCGACGCTGTTCCGGCTGGTGGTGCTGCCGCTGGCGCTGGTTTTGCTGGCAAAGCTGCTGCACATTTCCGCGCTGAACCCTCAGGGCGAGACGCTGGTGATGACGGCGCTGATCCCCGCGTTTGCCCCTGCCGCCAATGTGGTGGCTCAGTTCAGCCAGATCTATGGCCGCGATGCAAAGTATGCGGGCCTTATCAATGCTGTGACCATGCTGGGGTGCATTGTTTCCATGCCCCTGCTGATTGCGGTTTACCAGATGTGATTTTGAACCCCCGGCGGCTATTGATCCGAGCCGCCGGGGGTTCTCTCTTATCCGAAAAACACAGGCAGTCCCATTGCCGGGACTGCCTGTGTTTGTTGTGCGGTATGATCAGAAATCTGCGTTGCCCACCGTGCGGGGATGCAGTTCCACGTCGCGGATGTTGTTCACGCCGGTGAGATACATCACCATCCGCTCGAAGCCCAGGCCATAGCCTGCGTGACGGCAGGAGCCGTAGCGCCGCAGGTCGCAGTAATACTTGTAGTCCTCGGGATTCATGCCCAGCTCCTTGATGCGGGCTTCCAGCACGTCCAGCCGCTCCTCACGCTGGCTGCCGCCGATGATTTCGCCGATGCCGGGAACCAGACAGTCCGCCGCGGCCACGGTTTTGCCGTCCTCGTTGAGCCGCATATAGAAGGCCTTGATCTCCTTGGGATAATCCGTGACGAACACGGGACGCTTGTAGATATGCTCCGTGAGATAGCGCTCATGCTCGGTCTGGAGATCGATGCCCCATTCCACGGGGTAGTCGAACTTCTGGCCGCTCTTTTGCAGCAGGTCCACGGCCTCCGTATAAGTGACCCGTCCAAAGTCGGAGGAGGCCACATGCTCCAGCCGCTCCCGCAGACCCTTGTCCACAAACTGGTTGAAGAAGTCCATCTCCTGAGGACACTGCTCCATGACATAGCGGATGATATACTTGATCATGTCCTCGGCGGTATCCATATAGCCGTTCAGATCGGTGAAGGCCATTTCCGGTTCTACCATCCAGAACTCGGCGGCGTGGCGCTGCGTGTTGGAGTTTTCAGCCCGGAAGGTGGGGCCGAAGGTGTAAACGTTGCCGAAGGCCATGGCGAAGTTTTCGGCGTTCAGCTGGCCGGAAACCGTCAGGCTGGTCTTTTTGCCGAAGAAGTCCTGACTGTAATCCACCTGGCCGTCTGCGGTTTTGGGAACGTTGTTGAGATCCAGAGTCGTCACCTGGAACATTTCGCCGGCGCCTTCGCAGTCGCTGGCGGTGATAATAGGCGTCTGGGCGTAGACAAAGCCGCGCTCCTGGAAGAACTTGTGAATGGCGTAGGCCGCCGCGCTCCGCACCCGGAAGGTGGCGGAAAACAGGTTCGTCCGGGGACGCAGGTGCTGAATGGTCCGCAGGAACTCTACGCTGTGGCGCTTTTTCTGCAGGGGATAGTCCGGGGAGGACGTGCCCTCCACGGCGATCTCCGTGGCCTTCAGCTCCAGAGGCTGCTTGGCATCCGGTGTCAGGGTCACAACGCCGGTGACGATCAGAGCCGCGCCTACGTTCTGGGCGGCGATGTCCTTATAGTTCTGATCCAGCGCCCCGGCTTCCATGACCACCTGGAGGTTGCGGAAGCAGGAGCCGTCATTCAGTTCGATGAAGCCGAAGCCCTTCAGGTCCCGGATGGTGCGTACCCAGCCGCCCACCGTGACGGTCTGGCCGGACAGCGCCTCGCTGTCGGCAAAAATGGTTGCGATCTTTGTATAACTCATCATTCGATCCGTCCTTTGCATTGTCGGTACGATAATGGTGTATTTTACTCCATTTTTCCGCCTTTTACAAGAGGGAACCGGCGTTGTTCCTGCAAAACCGCAGCATTTTTGACAGAGAATGGGCAAATTATACTTGAATTTTCAGCCTGTATCCGATATAATAGGCAACGTTAACGCCGGTGTGATGGAATTGGTAGACGTGACGGACTCAAAATCCGTTGGTAGCGATACCGTGTGGGTTCGAGTCCCACCACCGGCACCACGTCGGAGCAAGCTGCATATCGCTTGCTCCGACTTTTTTTACAAAAAAGTCAGAGTGCGCTCATTCCGCTGCTCCTCCTTTTCAATCCGCAAACGCTGTGCTGGTTTGCGGGTTGCGGGGACGGGGGTTTCGGGGTGGGTGCATCTTTTTGGTGTACTTTCGATTTGCTGTGTATACCCACCTGCGGGGGTCAGTCAATGCGGCGGGCTACCGGCGAAACCAGCGAGGAGGCGTCCGGGTCAGCCTCCATCCGCTGCATCACATGGCTGATAAAGCAGTTTACCGCGTAGGAAACATACCCGTCCTTCTTGGTGATCAGCTCCAGCTGATGGCGCATGGCCGGATGGCCGATCTGAAGCAGATGAATATCCGGGAAAGAAAACCGCTTGAAAATAGAAGAGGGCAGCACAGAGATACCGTAGTTCAGCCGCACCATCTGCGCGGTGAAGTCCCAGCGGTTGGATTCAACGGATACCTGCGGTTCAAAGCCCGACTCCCGGCAGGCGAACCGCACGATCTGGTGCGAGTGGTAACTGCTGCTGCTGAGAATAAAGTTCTCGTTTTTCAGCTCGTCAAAGGTGACATGATCCTTGCAGGCCAGCGGGTGCTGGCTGCTGACAGCCAGCAGAAAATCGTCCTTTACAAACCGTGCATGGTCGAACTTGCCCTCTGGAATCGGAGCGCTGACGCACCCCAAATCCAGAGCGCCGCTGTCCACGGCGTCCAGAATGTCCTGACTGCCGGCCTGCGGATGCCGCGCACGACGGCGGCTATTCGGCCTTTGGAAAGTATCCGCTGGTTCCCGGCCATGAGTATGCCGGTATCGTGGAGAAGGTGGGCAAGGATGTGGTGCGTTTTCAGGTAGGCGACCGCGTTACTGCCGACGCCAATCTGCCCTGCGGCACCTGCTACTACTGTATTCGCGGCGAGGTGCAGTTCTGTGAGAATAACCGCGCCTATGGCCAGAGCCTCAACGGCGGCTTTGCCCAGCTGGTAGCTGTGGATGAAAGCCTTGTGTACAAGGTGCCGGATAGCGTGTCCCTCCGGGCGGCGTCCATGACGGAGCTTGTGGGCTGCGTGTATAACTGCATGGAGCGCTGCAACTTCAAGTACGGCTCCGAGGTGCTGATCCTCGGCGGCGCCAGCGGCAACCTGATTGCCCAGATGGTAAAAAGCTCCAACGCCGCCACCGTGGTGGTAGTGGACTGCGTGGCCAGCAAGCTGGAACGCCTGAAGCCCGTCGGCGTCAAGACCATTCTGGCAGATAAGGACGACCCTGAGGTTCATGAGGCGGTGCTGAGGGAGCAGTATCCCCACGGATTTGATTACATCATTGACACCACGGCCAATCCCAAGCTGATCTCCCGGAGCCTGTATCTGCTCAAGCGGGGCGGTACCTTTGTGAACTACGGCTTCCAGAACAACGTGAAGGTGGCCGAGCAGGTGCAGATCGATATGAAGCTGTTTGTGACCCGCCAGCTCAGCTATCTGGGAACCACATTCCAGCACTTCAAGTTCCCCCAGACTCTGAAAGCCATGGAGGAGAAGCGGGTGGATCCGGAACTGGCCATTTCCGAGATTCGTCCTCTGGATGATTTCTTTGAGTGCATGGACAAGGTTCTCTATGACCCTGAGACCGTCAAGATCGTGCTGGAGCCTAACGGTTCTTCCGAGGGAATGTAATTCGGGATTCTCCGGCGGCGAAGGGATGCCCTGAACGGTTTCCCAGCTGCAAATCAAACCGATATGATTAAAAAGCCCCCATGAAGCAGGCAGGATCCTGCTCCGTGGGGGCTTTCATGCGAAATGAATACCGGGAAGCGTACCTGCGGCGCAAGCCGGGAGTACGCAGAAATACCGGCGATCTGACCGACAGACGCAGCTGCTTCTGCGGCTGCCGACACATTCGGGAAAGACGGGAGTGACGCCGCTGATGCGGCGTCACTCCAACAAAAATCGCAATATGGGATTTTTTTACCAGCCGTCCCATCCGGGACGGTTCACGGATCTGGCAAATCAGGCGTCCAGCACTTTGGCCCGCTTCAGGGCCATCACCAGAATGGGAATCAGCACGATGTGGAGGATGATGCCGGGAATGGCATTCAGCAGCGCGCCGGCCATGAATGCGCTCCATGTGAAGGCGGAGCCAGTGACGCCGGAGATGACCACCATGGCAATGCCCCAGATGATCCGGCCCAGAATCATGGCACCGATGAGGGACACATAGATGTTGACGGTCTTCTTGGGCAGCAACCGGTACAGCAGGCCGGAAAACAGACCGTAGCCCGCCAGCTCAAAGCTCATGGCAATGGCGGTGATCAGCGGGGGCATCCCCATCCAGACGTGGCGCAGCATCGGCGCTGCGAAGCCTACCGCCATGGCCCACCAGGGGCCGCAGAGGAAGCCGGCCAGCAGCACGGGAATGTGCATGGGGCTGAGCGCACTGCCGATCTGGGGGATCTGCCCGGTCAGGAAGGGCAGCACCATGCACAGCGCCAGACAGACGGCGGCATAGACCATATGCCGCAGCAGGGACTTGAAGTTGGTTTGATTCATTGGAAATTCTCCCTTTCAAATAGAAATTTGCCGTCTTGAACGGGAGATGTGCCTTCTGGCACAGTTGAGAGATGCGGGGACTTTATAAATACCGGCTTGGCCGGTGGATTACAGGGTTACGGGTGCTTCTTGGCACAGGGGACGGAGCTGCTCTACCAGCTCGTCCGCCAGTTGGGAAAGGGTCAGATCCCGGACGCCGACCACGGTGTGGCCGCAGTTGCGGTTTACCGGCAGCAGCAGCTTTTTTGCGGGGCTTTGCCCCACGGCGACTGCCATGGCGGGGGTGATCTCCCCCAACAGGGCGTCCGCTGAGAGGATACCGATGGGGCCGGCAATGACGTCTGCCGTGCGGCAGGCCACCAGCACCGGGTTTTCGCCGGTGGCTCCCTGATCGGCGCCGGCCTTCATCATGGCCGCTGTGGCGATGGCGTTGGTACCCACTGCCAGTACTTCGCAGGGCAGCTTGGCCGCCTTGATCCGCTCCGCCAGCAAAGCGCCCATGCGGCCGCTCTGTCCGTCGATAATGACAAGCTTCATGGTTCCTCCTCCAGACGCAGGGTGCAGCGTTCCGCTGTCCGGGTTGCTTCATGATAGGTATTTTCCAGCGGAATCCACCGCTCAAAGAAGCGCTGGCCCCACTCCGGGCCGTTTCGCTCCAGAACGCGGCGGCGTTGCGTCTCCGGCGAGATCTCAAGGAATACCGACAGATCATAGCAGCGCTCCAGCTCCGGGTGCAGGCTGTAGGAGCCTTCCACAATATTCAGCCGGGCGACCTGGCCGTGTTGGGGCGCTGCCAGCGACATGGTGCGGCAGTCAAAGGGGCGGTATTCCGGGTTTTCACCGCGGCTGAGGGGAATCAAAATCTCAGTTTCCAGCCGCTCCCGGTCCAGATTGCCGCCGGGCTGGGCGTAGCGCGCCTCCGTCCGCTGCTCCGGCCGGAGAAAGAAATCATCGGCGTGGAATACCGCACTGTCCGGGTAAAGCCCGGCCAGCAGGTCTGCCAGCGTGCTTTTACCGCTGGCGGAGCCGCCCTCAACAGCCAGCAGCACACGGGGCTTTGATGCCAGCGCATGGTCGATGGCCGCCAGCAGCGGCAGCAATCGGACATAGCGCTTATGCAATACCCGGTAAGCCGGACGATAGGCGGCGCGGTAGGCATCGGAGTGGTGGCAGGCCGGATAACCCGCCGCCCTCCATGCGTTGATTTCGGCTTCCGCATCGGAAAGAGAGAAAGGCAGCTTTTTCTCCCGGATCAGTGACAGCAGGGTTTCCAGCCGCTGTTCCAGTCCGTGGGTATCCTCCCCCGGAATGGCGGCGGATGCGGCAAAGGCAGCCGCCAGCGTTTCCGGCGTCAGGCCGTCCGCCAGCATCCCCAGCGGCACCCGGCTCCATGGGCCGTCCAGACGTTCAACCTCCTGATCGGCAGACGCGGACTCCGCCGCTTCCCGGCGAATCCAGTCTGCTGCTGCCGAGGGATCCTCCACCAGATGGCCGCAGCCAAAGGCACTCTGATACAGAGCTTTTTCGCAGATCCTGAAGCTGGGACGCCGGATGGCGGCTCAGCTGTTCCAGCAGAAATTGTTCCGTATGCGGACACGCAGACACGCGAAAACCTCCTTTGTCCGAAAAACAGCTCTTAATTATAGCGGACTTGCAGCTTTCGCGCAAGTCTTTTCTCACCGGGAACCCGGCAAACCGGCGGACAAGCCCCGGAATTTTCACTGCGCTCAGTCGTGCGTCTTGGGCAGATTCCAGCGGTAATGCGCGGAAAGGCATCGAATGGCGAATACCAGACCTGCTCCGGCCAGCATGGAAGTCATTTCCCCGGCGGTCTGCCACAGCAGCCCGCACAGCAGCGCACCGGCCAGAGATGCACAGGCATAGATGTGCTTGACAAAGATATAGGGGGTGTCCCCGGCCATGATGTCTCGCATCAAGCCGCCGCCGACGCCGGTAACGGCGCCTACAAATACCAGAAGATACAGGGACGGGTTTTCCGCACAGTGCCACGCCACCCGGACGCCCATCACGGTGAAGATCCCAAGCCCCGCGCTGTCCATCAGCAGCATGAGCAGGTCGTAGCGCTGCTGGTTGCCCATCAGCAGATGCCGCACGCCGGAGAGAAACAGGATCAGGGCGGTGACTACCGCTACAGCGGAATCGGTGGGGTTCTGGAAAGCCGCAGAGGGTGTATTGCCCAGCAGCACGTCCCGCACCATACCGCCGCCGCAGGCTGTGGTCAGCCCCAGGATACATACGCCGAAAACGTCCATATCCTTGTGGATCCCCACAAGAGCGCCGGAAGCGGCAAAGGCCACGGTTCCGATCAATTCAAAAATCAGGAGAAACTGTTCCAAGCCGCTTATCCGTCCTTCTGAACCATTTCCATGAAGGCAGAGGCCGCCGCCGTAGGCGGGACTTCTTTCAGTGTACACATATCCACGCTGCGTTCCGGGATGGTGAAATCCGTTTTCAGCAGACGGATATCGCCGCTTTCCAGATCCTTTCGGACAAATTCCAGTGTGACGCCCGCTACGCCCAGACCGATGCCCGCAAGGGTCACCAGCAGCTGCCGGGAGGAAAGCTCGATCTCCGGTGTCAGGGTCACGCCGGCCTTCAAAAATTCATGCTCCAGAAAGACGCGGGAACTGGCCTTGCGTTCCAGCAGGATCAGGGGGAATTCCGCGATCTCCTGTCGGGTATAAATCTTGTCGAAGTTGCAGTCGTAGTTCTTTCCCGCCACAAAGACGGAGTGGGTTGCAAAGCAGGGCCACGCGTCCAGTGCGCTGTCTTTGGGCGAGGAGGCGAAGGCGATGTCCACCGCGCCGGAGCGCAACATACTCAGCACCTTGGCGCTGCGGCCGGAGACGATCTTCAGCCGGATGCCGGGGTGCTGGTGGTGGAAGGCGTCCAGATAAGGCGTCAGGAACTGCCCGGTCACGGTGTCGCTGGCGCCGATGGTCAGGGTTCCCAGCAGCAGCTGCTGCGCCTGGGAGAGCTTGTCCTCGCCGGTGGCCAGCAGCCCCAGCGCGTTGCGGACGTACTGATAGAGCATCTGCCCCTCCCCCGTCAGGGTCACGCCGCGGGGGGAGCGGGCAAACAGACGAGCCTGCAAAGCTGTTTCCAGCTGCTTGACAGACTGGCTGACAGCCGACTGGGAGATATACAGGTTTTTTGCTGCCGCCGAGATATTCCCGGTTTCCGCCACCTCTTTAAAAACGCGGTACAATTCCAGTTTGACTGCCATATGTACTTCCTCCGCAATCAGTAGTTCTTATTACTGTAATAGCTATTATAAGAAAATGCGCTGAAAATTGCAATCGGGTAAACCCTACGGCTTTTTTGAGAATTTTCCACGCTTTTTTGTCATGAGGCCCAAAACCGGCCGAAAGCTGCCTGCGCTTTCCGGCGGCGAAACCGCCCGGCAGGATGTCCTCCCGCTTTCACAAGAGCAGGAGGACGTCTATTCGTTATTTTACCGGCTGCCCGGCCAGCTTCAGATCCTCCACCAGCTCCAGCGCCGTTTCCAGCACATCCGCGCCGGGCTTCAGCTTCAGTTTCAGCATGGGGATCTCTCCGGCGGCAAGCGTCAGGCGGAATTTGTACTTGGCCAGCCCGCACACCTGCACCAGCGCCTCCGGCCGGAACACAGCCAGCGTGAAGCGTAGCGTATCCTGCTTCTGGGTGATGTCGGAGACCCCTGCTTTGGCGGCGGCAGAGCGCAGCAGCGCCACATCCAGCAGAGCCAGCACCGGCTTGGGCGGCTCGCCGTACCGGTCGATCATCTCGTCCATCAGGTCGGAAGCATCGTCGTTGGTGCGGATGGCGGCGATGCGGCGGTAAAGATCCATCCGCTGCTCCGGGGAAGCCACATACCGCTCCGGGATGTTGGCGTTCAGGGTCAGATCGGCGGAACACTCCGTTTCGATCTTCTTCTCCTCGCCCCGTTCCTCCAGAACGGCCTCCTCCAGCAGCTTCAGATACAGGTCGTAGCCTACGCTCATAAGGTAGCCGGACTGTTCCGGCCCCAGCAGGTTGCCGGCGCCCCGGATTTCCAGATCCCGCATGGCGATCTTGAAGCCGGAGCCGAACTCCACATATTCCCGGATGGCCGCCAGCCGTTTGGCGGCGTTCTCCTGCAGGATCTTTCCTTTCCGATAGGTGAGATAGGCGTAAGCCCGGCGGGTGCTGCGGCCGATCCGTCCACGGATCTGGTGCAGCTGGGCAAGTCCCAGCCGGTCGGCATCTTCCATGATGAGGGTGTTGACGTTGGGAATGTCGATGCCGGTTTCAATGATGGTGGTGCAGACCAGAATGTCCGCCTCTCCGTCCACCATGGCCTGCATGACGGCGGACAGCTCCTGCTCACTCATCTTGCCGTGGCCCACCACTACCCGCACCTCCGGCCCCAGCATCTTCTGGATGCGGGAGGCTGTCAGGTCGATGGTTTCCACCCGGTTGTGAAGGTAGTAGATCTGGCCGCCGCGGGCCAGCTCCTTCCGCATGGCGTCCTCCAGAATCGTCCAGTCGTGCTCCAGCACATAGGTCTGCACCGGCTGGCGGTCGGCGGGCGGCTCCTCGATGGTAGACATATCCCGCAGGCCCGAAAGGGCCATGTTCAGCGTCCGGGGAATGGGGGTGGCGGAGAGGGTCAGCACGTCCACCTGACGGCTCATCTCCTTGAGCCGCTCCTTGTGGGTCACGCCGAAGCGCTGCTCCTCGTCGATGACCAGCAGCCCCAGATCCTTGAATTCCATGTTTTTTTGCAGCAGCTTGTGGGTGCCGATCAGGAGATCCAGATTGCCGGTACGGGCCGCTTCCAGGATCCGCTTCTGTTCTTTGGCGGTGGTGAAGCGGGAGAGTACCTCGATTTTCACCGGGAAATCCTTGAACCGGCCGCAGGCTGTGGCATAGTGCTGCTGAGCCAGAACGGTGGTGGGTACCAGAATGGCGGCCTGCTTGCCGTCCAGAATACATTTCATCACCGCCCGGAGCGCCACCTCCGTCTTGCCGTAGCCCACGTCGCCGCAGAGGAGGCGATCCATGGGCCGGGGCTGCTCCATGTCCTTTTTGATGTCCGCAATGGCCTGCAGCTGGTCGCCGGTCTCGGCATAGGGAAATGCTTCCTCAAACTCCGTCTGCCACGGGGAATCCGGTGAAAAGGCAAAGCCGGGGCGGCGCTGCCGCTCGGCGTACAGCTTGGTCAGGCCCGCCGCAAGATCCTTGGCGGCCTTCCGGGCCTTCGTTTTCTGCTTGGCCCACTCCGTGCCGCCCAGCTTGTTCAGCCGGGTGCGCTCCTGCTCCTCCCCGCCGCCGATGTACTTGCTCACCAGATCCAGCTGGGTCACGGGAACGTACAGACAGTCGCCCCCGGCATAGTCGATCTTGATATAGTCCTTTTCCACGCCGTCCACCGGCATCCGCTGGATGCCAACGAACCGGCCGATGCCGTGATGCTCATGCACCACCAGATCGCCGGGGGACAGGTCGGTGAAGGATTGCAGCTTCTGCCGGTTGGAGTCCTTTTTCAGCTTCCGCTTTTTCTGGGCGACAGCAGTCAGCTGCCCTTCCGTCAGAACGGCCAGCTTCAGAGACGGCCATTCGCATCCGGCGGACAGAGCGCCGACGGTGATCCGTAGTTCGCCGGGTCTGGGCATGGCAGCCCCTTTCAGATCCAGCACGGCGGGGATGTTCCGGCCTTCCAGCAGCCGCAGCAGGTTGTTGGCCCGCACTTCCCCGCCGCAGAGTACCAGCACGGCGCTGCCAGTGTTCCGATAGTGCTCCAGATCCGTGACGGCGGTTTCCAGGCTGCCGCCGTAGGAGCTGAGCTGGCGGGCGTTGACGGTCAGCAGTCCTCTGGGCTTCAGGGGATGGCGCGAGGTGGGCAGGGCGTCCAGCATGACCACCGGGAAATCCGCCAGCCGGGCGAAGAGCGCCTCGCCGGACAGGCAGACCTCCGCCGCGTCTCCCACCATCAATCCGGCTCCCATCAGGGTCTCCGTATCCTGCCGGAGCTGGAGCAGCAGGTTTTTGACCCGCTGCTCGATACGGCCGCCTTCACAGAGAAAGACCACCGCATCCTCCGGCAGATAGTCCGCGCCGCTGTCGGCGTCCGGGTAGATCAGGTTCAGGTAGCGGTCCAGACCATTGACCTCCGCGCCGTTCCGGAAACGCTCGGCGTCAGCCTGGAGTGTCTGGGCAATTTTCTCTCCGTTTTCTTTCTTAACGTACTTGGCGGCCAGCTTTTCCAGCTCCTCCGCCAGATGCGCCGGGCCACCGGGGGTCAGCTCCGGCAGGATCTCCGCCGCCGGCAGCAGCAGGGCGGAGGACACGTTTTCCGTCCGTCGCTGGGTGCCGGGATCGAAAGCGCCGATGGAGTCGATCTCATCGTCGAAAAACTCGCAGCGCACCGGCTGTTCCATCAGGGGGGAGAACACGTCCAGAATCCCGCCCCGGAGGGCAAACTGGCCCACGCCCTCCACCTGATCGCAGCGGGTGTAGCCCGCCTGTAACAGGCGGTCCGTCAACTCCTTCAGATCTGCCCGGCCGCCCACCTCCAGCGTCATGGACAGCTCCGCCAGCCGATGGGGCGGCATGGTCCGGGCCAGAAGGGCGTCCACTGTGGCAACCACCACCGGCGCAGCGCCCTGCGCCATTCGGTGCAGCGCCGCCAGACGGCTCCGCTCCCATTCACGGGAGGAGACGGCGTTGGGCCGGAACTGCCATTCTCTGGCAAAAAAGGTCACAGGCTCCGTGCCGGTCAGACTTTTCAGGTCGCCTGCCAGCTGCTGGGCCTCCCGCTCATCGGCGCAGAGAAACACCATGGGGCGCTTCGACCCGTCCGCTACCGCCGCGCCGATGCAGGCCCGCTGCACCGGCTGGGTGCCGGTGAGGACGGCGGGGCAGCCGCCGTTTTCCACCCGGCTGACCAGCTCGGCGACCTCCGGCAGAGTCTGTAAGGTTTTCAAAAATGCGTCCATCCGACACCTCCTGACAAAAATCCATGGCGCGCGCAAACAGGCGCACTGCCCCCTTGGCGGGACAGTGTGCCTTCCGTTTTCAGTTTATGCGGGAACCTCAGTTATAATCGTTCATGGCTTTCTGACAGCCGTTTTCAAGGATGTCAGCCGCCGCTTTGACAGCCCGCTCAAAGCTGTCAACCAGAATTTTCCGCTCTGCCTGAGAGGGAACACCGATCACCCAGTCGATCATCTCCGCCCCGCCGCCGGCCGGTGCGCCGGTGCCGATCTTGATGCGGGGGAACTCCTGCGTTCCCAGATGGGCGATGATGTTCTTAATGCCGTTGTGTCCGCCGGCGGAGCCGGTGGGCCGCACCCGGAGCTTTCCCACGGGCAGCGACACATCGTCATAGATCACCAGCACATGGTCGGCGGGGATCTTGTAGAACTGGACCGCCTCCCGCACCGCCTCGCCGGAGAGGTTCATATAGGTCTGAGGCTTCATCACAAGGCATTTCTGCCCCGCAAAGCGGACAATGTTGTAGGCGGACTTGAATTTCACCTTGTTGAGCTTCACGTTCAGCTGCTCCGCCAGCAGATCCACCGTGAGAAAGCCCATGTTGTGGCGAGTATGCTCATACTTCTGGCCGGGATTGCCCAGCCCCACGATGAGCCAGTCCACAGCCCCGCCGGATCGTTCAAAAATCATGGAAAATCCTCCTTGTTTGCTTGTATCATATACCAAAGGAAACGGGGAAGCAAGTCTGCTTCCCCGCCTTTTGGATACGATGTGTAATTGAGGGCCGGCACTCAGCGGAACAGCTTGGAGATGGAAACTTCCTGATAGGTGCGCTCAATGGCCTCGGAGAACATGGTGGCAACGCTCAGATACTTGATCCGGGCGCGGACTGCCTCAGGATGGGCCGGGATGGTGTCCAGCAGGGCCAGCTCCTCAATGTTGCTGGCTTCCAGACGGTCAATAGCGGGGCCGGAGAGAACGCCGTGGCTGGCGCAGGCATAGACCTCCTTGGCGCCGCCCACTTCCACGATGGCCTTGGCGGCATTGCACAGGGAACCGGCGGTATCCACCATGTCGTCAAAGAGGATGCAGTCCTTGCCCTTCACGTCGCCGATGACGTTCATGACCTCGCACTGGTTGGCCTTCTGACGGCGCTTGTCCACGATGGCCATCTGCATATGCAGCTTCTGGGCAAAAGCGCGGGCGCGGGCAACGGAACCCACGTCGGGAGAGACCACGATCATGTCCTCGCACTTGTTGCCGAACTTCTTGGCATAGTAATCCACAAAGATGGGGTTTCCCAGCAGATTGTCCACGGGAATGTCGAAGAAGCCCTGGATCTGGGAGGCGTGGAGGTCCATGGTCAGCACGCGGTCAGCGCCGGCGGCGGTGATCATGTTTGCCACCAGCTTGGCGGAGATGGGATCGCGGGCCTTGGCCTTACGATCCTGACGGGCGTAGCCATAGTAGGGGATGACGGCGGTGATCCGGCCGGCGGATGCGCGGCGCAGGGCGTCGATCATCACCAGCAGCTCCATCAGGTTGTCGTTGACGGGTTTGCAGGTGGACTGAACCACGAACACGTCGCTGCCGCGGACAGTCTCGTACAGAGAAACGGAAACCTCGCCGTCGGCGAAGCTCTTGACCTCCGCCTCGCCCAGCTTGGTACCCATCATGCGGCAGATTTCCTCTGCCAGGGGCTGGTTTGCGTTGCCGCAGAAGATTTTGATATCCTTCCCGTGAGAAATCATAGGAAACTCCCTCTCTTTTCTTTTATAAATTGTTAGAAGTTCAAATAGAAATTACTGTTTCTTTTCCAGCTCCGCCAGTACCGGCTCCAGCTCGGCGATGGTCTCCGGCCCGAAGATAGGCAGCCAGCCGGAGACCAGTGATGCGCCGGAAATGGAGTTGGTCATCTTTTCCTGCCATACGCTCCGCAGCTCATGGCCGGGGGCGGCATAGGCAAATCCCGGCCCTGCCTGCGCGAAGGGCAGAGCGGCGCGGCAGAGAACCAGCGTGTTTTCGTCGTTATCCAGAAAGTTCAGCAGCTGCGCGTGCTGCTCGGAGAACGTAACGTCTGTCCCCTCCGGGAAGCAGGCGGCTGCCTCCTTGACAAAACGGGGCGGGCAGACAACAAAAAACCGCTGAACACCATCTGCCATGCACTGTTTTGCGGCCCGTTCCAGAATAGGACGGCCCAGTATGGCTTCCAGCATCAGCGGCTTCCCGTCAACGGGTATGGAGGCATCCTCCTCCATCAGAAATACGGCGCGGCACAGATCCATGGAACGGCTTCCCTCCTGTCAGTCATGTTTGCTCATGAACCGTGATGAACGCTTACACGGCCATGTGTTAAGACACGTACAGTGTCATTATACCAAACTTTTGCGGGAAATCCAGCGTTTCAAAAAAAAATATCACGGTAAATTCCCCAAATCTTTCTGGAAATTCTTATTGTTTTTATCAAAGCCACCAGAAAACCGGCAGCCCCGGCGGGGCTTTCCGCAGGGATGGGCAATTTCCGCCTTTTGTTGAAAATTCCCCGGCGCACAGCGAAAAGAAATGGGGATTTCCACATAAAATAGTTGAATTTCCGGCAGTAAAGGATTACAATGAAAGCCATTCAAACAAAAAGGGGGACGTATCTGTGCTGAATATTGTACTGGTGGAGCCTGAGATCCCGCCAGAACTGCGGCAATATCGCCCGCACCTGTGCCGCCACCGGCAGCCGCCTGCATCTGATTCGGCCACTGGGATTCGACATTTCCGACCGGGCGGTTAAGCGGGCCGGATTGGACTACTGGCATCTGGTGGAGGTCTTTGACTACAAAAACCTGAACGACTTTTTTGAAAAGCATCCGGAGGCCGCCCGGGACTGCTGGCTCACCACCACCAAAGCCCCCCGGTCCTACCAGGAGGCCCGGTTCTCTCCCGACTGCTGGATCTTTTTCGGCAAGGAGACGGCGGGGCTGCCTATGGATTTCCGGGAGCGATTCCGGGAACGCTGTATCCGTCTGCCCATGATCGACGAGGCCCGGAGCCTGAATCTCAGCAACACCGTGGCGGTGTGCGTATACGAAGCGCTGCGTCAGAATCAATTCCCCGGCCTGCTGGGCGTGGGGGAAATGGCCGAAGCGTAAACACAGCCGGAAGCCGTCCGCCTGCGGTTCATGCCCCGTGGAGGACGTCATGCATCAGAACTGCGAAAAACCGAAGAAGCCGAAACGATAAGGGAATAGGAGTCTGCTTATGAATTATCAGAAGAAAACCGTCCGCGACATTGACGTAAAAGGCAAAAAGGTCCTGCTGCGCTGCGATTTCAACGTGCCGCAGGACAAAAAGACCGGCGAGATCACCAGCGACAAGCGGATCGTGGCGGCGCTGCCCACCATTCGATATCTGCTGGAGCAGGGGGCGGCCGTGATCGCCTGCTCCCATCTGGGCAAGCCGGAGCCGGACTATGACAAGTGGGTGAAGAAACAGACGGAAAAGGGCAAAGCTCCTGCCGAGCTGACCGAAGAAGCATGGGAGAAGTCCCTGAAAAAGCTGACGCTGGCCCCTGTGGCGGCGCGGCTGGCTGAGCTTCTGGGGCAGGAAGTCCTGTTTGCTCACGATGTAGTTGGCAAGGACGCGCAGGAAAAGGCCGCCGCTTTGCAGCCCGGTCAGGTTCTGCTGCTGGAAAATACCCGCTTTGAAAAGGGCGAAACGAAAAATGACCCGGCATTTGCCGAGAAGCTTGCCTCCCTGGCTGACGTTTATGTGTCCGACGCTTTCGGCGCCGTTCACCGCGCTCACGCCTCCACTGCCGGCGTAGCCGCTTATCTCCCCGCCGTCTCCGGCTTCCTGATTGAAAAGGAACTGGAGGTCATCGGCGGTGCGCTGGCCAATCCCAAGCGGCCCCTGGTGGCGATTCTGGGCGGCAGTAAGGTCTCCTCCAAGATCGGCGTGATCAACAATCTGCTGGAAATTGCCGATACCGTGATCATCGGCGGCGGCATGGCCTACACCTTCTCCGCCGCGCAGGGCGGTCAGGTGGGCGACAGCCTGCTGGAAGCCGACTGGGAGTCCTACGCGCTGGAAATGGTGGAAAAAGCCAGGGCCAAGGGCGTGAAGCTGCTGCTGCCGGTGGATACCGTGATTGCGGACGCCTTCGCTCCGGACGCCAACAGCCGTGTGGTCAAGGCCGGCGAGATCCCCGCCGGGTGGCAGGGGCTGGACATCGGCCCTGAGACCGTGAAGCTGTACTGCGACGCCGTGGCGGACGCGGGGACCGTGATCTGGAACGGCCCCATGGGCGTCTTTGAGTTCCCGGCTTTTGCCGCCGGCACCAAGGCAGTGGCCGAGGCCCTCAGCAAAACCAGCGCCGTCACCATCATCGGCGGCGGCGACAGCGCCGCAGCTGTGGAACAGTTGGGCTATGCCGACAAGATGACCCATATCTCCACCGGCGGCGGCGCGTCTCTGGAATTCATGGAGGGCAAGGAACTGCCCGGCGTGGCCTGCCTGCTGGATCGATAAACGGCGTCTGACCGCTGCTGCGGGATTGCGGCTTAACTGACTGCGGTAACGCACGGTACGCGATTTTCTCAAAAAACGGCGCGTTTTTTGAAAAATGCTTGACAAAACCAGCCGCTTTCGCTATAAAATAATAGGTTTTTGCAGCACTCGTCGCCCAAAAGGGCTTTTCCGCCTGTTTTGGGTTCATGATACGAATGATTTAATTACAGAAAGTAGAAGAGGAGTAACGATTATGAATCGCAGATACCGTAAGACCGTGATCGCCGGCAACTGGAAAATGAACAAGACCGCCACCGAGACCAAGAAATTTGCTGAGGAGCTGAAGAAGATCATGCCCCGCGCCAAGTGGTGTGACACGCTGATCTGCGTTCCTGCCTGCAATATTTCCATTGCCATGAAGGCGTTCAAGGATCTGCGGATCTCCGTGGGCGCTGAGAATGTCTACTTTGAGGAAAAAGGCGCTTACACCGGCGAGGTTTCTGCCGATATGCTGAAGGATCTGGGCGTGAAGTACGTCATTGTGGGCCACAGTGAGCGCCGCCAGTATTTCTGTGAGACGGATCAGACTGTCAACAAGAAGGTTCACGCCGTGCTGAACGCCGGTATGAACCCCATCATCTGCGTGGGCGAGAGTCTGGAACAGCGGGAAACCGGCATTACCAACGAGTGGATCGCACTACAGGTCAAGAGTGCGCTCAGCGGCGTCCCCGCTGAGAAGCTGCGCCGCTGCATCATCGCCTATGAGCCTATCTGGGCCATCGGCACCGGCAAGACCGCCACGGCCGAGCAGGCCGGCGAGGTCTGCTCCAACATCCGTACCGTGATCCGCGGCCTCTACGGCGCCCGGGTGGCCCGGAGCGTCACCATTCAGTACGGCGGCAGCATGAATCCCAAGAATGCGGCGGAGCTGCTGGCTCAGCCCGACATCGACGGCGGTCTCATCGGCGGCGCTTCCCTGAAGCCCGAACAGTTCGTGGAGATCGTCAACGCGGCCAATCAGGAATAATTCTTCGAGGGGGAGCCTGTTCCCCCTCGGCTTCCCTCTTGCCGGCCTGTGAAGCGGAGAACGATGGTTCATTCCGCTGCGTCGGAGACGCGCCGGTGCGCCTTCGACGGGGATGGTTCCGCCAAGGGCGGGCCGGATCTTTATAAAGGGTTATGCGAAATGAGGTTTCTATGAATAAAACTCCGACCACGCTTATCATTATGGACGGCTTCGGCCTGCGGCATGAGACGGAGGGCAACGCCGTTGCTGCCGCCGCCACACCGCGTCTGGAGCAGTTCTTTCAGGAGTTCGCCCACACGGAGCTGTCCGCATCCGGGCTGGATGTGGGTCTGCCTGCCGGACAGATGGGCAACAGCGAGGTGGGCCATACCAATATCGGCGCAGGCCGGGTGGTGTTTCAGGATCTGCCCCGCATCAGCAAAGCCATTGACGATGGGAGCTTTTTTGAAAATCCGGCCTATGTCCGCGCCATGGACGCCTGCCGGGAACACGATTCCTCCCTGCATCTCATGGGCCTGCTCAGCGACGGCGGCGTTCACTCCCACCTGGAGCATCTGTTTGCCCTGATGAAGATGGCCAGAGACCGGGGACTGGAAAAGGTTTACATCCACGCATTTCTGGACGGCCGGGACGTGTCCCCCACCTCCGGCGCCGACTTTGTGGCCCGAACGGTGGAAAAGTGCCGGGAACTGGGCGTCGGCAAGATCGCCACCGTGATGGGACGGTTTTACGCCATGGACCGGGACAAACGCTGGGATCGGGTGGAGGCCGCCTATGACGCCATGGTTTACGGCGAAGGTGCTGCGATCAACCCTGTTCCGGTGGCCGCTGTGAAGAATGCTTACGCCAACGGCGTTACCGACGAATTTGTGGAGCCGGTGATCTGCGACCCGGACGGCACCATCTCCGACCATGACAGCGTGATCTTCTTCAACTTCCGCCCCGACCGCGCGCGGGAGATCACCCGCGCTTTTGTGGACCCTGATTTCAACGGGTTTACCCGGCAGTATTTCCCGTCACTTTTGTATGCACCACGGAGTATGACGCCACCATGCCCAACGTGGAGGTGGCCTATCCCCGGCTTTCCGTGCGGAACGGTCTGGGCGAGTATCTCAGCTCCATGGGGCTGACCCAGCTGCGGATTGCGGAGACGGAGAAGTATGCCCATGTGACCTTCTTCTTCAACGGCGGCGTGGAGACTCAGTTCCCCGGCGAGGATCGGGTGCTGGTTCCCTCCCCCAAGGTGGCGACCTACGATCTTCAGCCGGAGATGAGCGCCGACGAGGTGGCGGACAAATGCGTGGAGCGGATCGAGTCCGGCGCGTATGACGTGATCATCCTGAACTTCGCCAACTGCGACATGGTAGGCCATACCGGCGTGTTCGACGCGGCGGTGCGGGCTGTGGAAACCGTGGATACCTGCGTGGGCCGGGTGGTGGACGCCACCATGAAGATGGGCGGCATCGCCATGATTACCGCCGACCACGGCAACGCCGAGGTCATGACCCAGCCGGACGGCAGCCCCATGACGGCGCACACCACCAACCCGGTGCCGTTCATTCTCTGCGGCGCCGGAACGGAGCTGCGGAAAGGCCGTCTGGCAGACATTGCGCCGACGATTCTGGATGTCATGGGTCTTGCTGTGCCGGAGGAGATGGACGGCCAGACCCTGATTGTCAAATAACAAACCTCTGTTCAGTTCCCGGAAGCATCGCTTCCGGGAACTGCTTTTTTGCGCCGCGCTGTACGGGCAGGATCGCACGCAAAACATGAACAAAGTGAAAACTGTTCCGATGAGGGCAGATCCTGCCTGTTTGCCCATTGAATCCCCTGCCGCCAGCCATTATAATATTTATAAACCGTTAAGAAACCGACCGCCGCTCTGCGGACCGGTCCAGATCCAGATCAGATGATAGAAGGAGGCCCCTTATGGAAACTGCGAAGATGATAAACGTGACCGTCAACGGCACGGTGCGCCAGTACCCCTACGGCACCGCCTACCGAACCATCGCCGCCGATTTTCAGGCGGAATATCCCCACCAGATCCTGCTGGTAAACCGGGAGGGCAAGCTCCGGGAGCTTTACAAGACCCTTGAGCGGGACTGCACCCTCTCCATGATCACCGGTGCGGACAAGCCGGGGCATCAGACTTACGAGCGCAGCGCCATTTTGCTGATGCTCAAGGCGTTTTATGACGTGGTGGGCCGGGAAAACATCCGGAATGTCTCTGCACAGTTCTCCCTCAGCAACGCCCTGTTCTGCCGGGCATGGGGCGCGTTTGACCTCAATGCCGGTCTGCTGGCCAAAGTGGAACAGAGAATGAGAGAACTGGCAGAGCAGGCGCTTCCCATCGAAAAGCGCTCCGTGGACATCGAGGACGCCATAGCCTTCCTGAAGGCCAACGGCATGGAGGACAAGGCCCGGCTCCTGAAATACCGCATCAGCTCCCGGGTGAACCTCTACACGCTGGACGGCTTCACCGACTATTTCTACGGCTACATGGTGCCGGATACCGGCTATCTCAAGTGGTTTGCACTGGAGCTTTTGAGGACGGCTTCATCCTCCGCCTGCCGTCGCTGGAAAACCCGGAGCAGGTGGGGGCGTTCACCCCTTCCATGAAGGTGTTCCGGGCTATGCACGACGCAGAGGGGCGTACCGCCTCCATGGACATCTCCAACGTCGGCGAGATGGACGATATTGTGGCCTCCGGCAACGCCACCCAGCTGATCCTTGCCCATGAGGCGCTGATGGAAAAGCGGATCGGCGACATTGCAGAGGAGATCGCCGCCCGGAAGGATGTCCGCTTCGTGATGATTGCAGGCCCCTCCTCCTCCGGCAAGACCACCTTCTCCCACCGCCTGTCCACCCAACTGATGGCCTGCGGCCTGCGGCCCCATCCCATCGCCACGGACAACTACTTCCGCAACCGGGAGGACACCCCCAGAGATGCCAACGGCCAGTACGATTTTGAGGGACTGGGCGCTATGGACGTGGAGCAGTTCAACAGCGATATGAGCCGTCTGCTGAAGGGCGAAACGGTGGATATGCCCACCTACAACTTCAAGAAAGGGCGTCCGGGAGTACAACGGTGAAAAGCTGACGCTGGTCCCGGCGACGTACTGGTGATCGAGGGCATCCACTGCCTGAACGACGAATTTTCCCACTCTCTGCCTAAGGAGAGCAAGTACAAAATTTACATCAGCTGCCTGACCACCCTGAATATCGACGATCACAACCGCATTCCCACCACCGACGCCCGGCTGCTCCGCCGCATTGAACGGGACGCCCGGACCCGGGGCTACGGCGCTCAGGCCACCATCAAAATGTGGCCCTCCGTCCGCCGGGGCGAGGAGCAGAATATCTTCCCCTATCAGGACAGCGCCGATATGGTGTTCAATTCCGCTCTGCTTTACGAAACAGCCCTGCTGAAGCCCTATGTGCAGCCCCTGCTCTTCGGCGTGCCGCGGGACAGCGAGGAGTATGTGGATGCCAAGCGGCTGCTGAAATTCCTGGACTACTTCCTGCCCGTCCCGGCGGACGACGTACCCCAGACCTCCCTGATGCGGGAATTTGTAGGCGGCGGCATCTACAAGACCTGATCCGATCCCCCGGAGTCCATCACTCCGGGGGATTTTTACGGATTCCGTGAAAAAGTGCCCGGAATTTCCGGGGAAAAGTATAAAGAAAAAAATTCCTGTCCATACTTCCTCCGTACCTGATTCTGTAAGGGAGGATGCATATGGAAGGAAATGTCAAAAAAGTGCTCTCCGGCGTGGGCTTTTACGGCACGCTGGCAGTGTGCCTTGCCATTGTGGGCGTCTGCGGCTGGCTGCTGCTCTCCGGCGGGGAGGAACCGGCTGGACAGACGCAGGTCACGCCGCAGATCCCGGTTTCCCAGCCGGTGGAAATGCCGGAAAAAACAGTCGAGCAGCCGGTGGAGACTCTGAAGCCGGAACCGGCTGTGCAGGAAGCCGCTTCGGAACCCCCGGCGGCCGATCCCACCCCGGCCACGGCAGAAGCGCCGCGGCTCATTGTGGAACCGCTGCGCGGCGAGGTGCTGACGGCCTTTTCCATGGAGGAGCTGGTGTATAACCAGACGCTGGGGGATTGGCGCACCCACGACGGGGTGGATATCGCCGCCGACTCCGGCGCCGCAGTGCTGGCGGCCTGCGGCGGAACGGTACAGGCCGTGACGGAGGATCCCCTGCTGGGAACCACTGTGGTGCTGGCCCATGACGACGGCTACCAGACCACCTACGCCAATTTGCAGCCGCATCCTGACGTGGCGGCGGGCGAGGAGGTATCGGCCGGACAGATCATCGGCGCAGTGGGCAGCACCGCGGCGGCGGAAAGCGATATGCCGCATCTGCACTTTGCCGTCTCCAGAGACGGGAAAGCTGTCAATCCCGGCGAGTTTCTGGAGAGCTGAGCCTGACGGCGAAAAAGCGTGCCGGAACGCATTTGCGTTCCGGCACGTTCATGAAATCCCCCTGCCGCCGGCAGGGATTTTTCAATACTTGACAGAAGGGAGTACGCAGTCAGTTGTACCAGCTGACTGCCTGATTCAGAAAAAACGCAAGTGATCCCGCACCAGAAATTCCAGCTGCTCCGCATCCCGGTTCAAAAGGGCTTCCAGAATTTTCTGATGCTCCCGCAGGGAGACCCGGAAGTTATCCGGGGAGACCTTCTTGATGCTGTAGACAAAGTAAACGCTGCCCACAGACCAGTTGAACTCATAAAGCCGCTCCAGCTGCGGGTTATCTGAGAGCTTGATCAGCTCCGAGTGGAACTGCGTCTCCCACTTGCGAATCTGCTCCACGTCCATCTGCTCCACATGGACGCGTTCCAGCTGATCGGCGGCTTCCTGCATCTTTTTGACAGACTCCGGGAATTTATCCACATTCTGCACCGCCAAATGCGCCACAAAACATTCGATCATGGTTCTGGCTTCAAAGTAATTGCCGATATCTGTCGTTGAAAAGGTTTTCACCACCGCGCCCTTGCGGGGGATGGTTTCCACCAGACCCTGAGCAGCCAGACGGTTAATGGCGGCCACCACAGGCGTGGCGCTGATATTCAGAGAGTCGGCAATGGTTTTTGCCACCAGACGAGAACCTACGGGGTATTCACCGGTCTGGATCCGGCGGGTGATTTCGCTCAGCGCATATTCCTGCAGCTGTTCAGGGAAAGAAGACATACAGGCCTCCTGCTTTTGAAATGTCCTTGTCATTATCAACATAGCACAAAATTTAGCGCATAACAACCTCTTTTTTTGAAAATGTGAAATTAAAAACAAAGATATGCTTGAAAAACCACCAAAAATTAAACGTTTACTGTCTGCATTATTACTAAATCGTTGTGAAAAAAAGTAAACAATCATTGACCCTGTCCGCAAAGTCTGTTATGTTAAATTCACGGATTGAATTTAAAATTTAATGTTGAAAATGGTAAATTTTTAACAAACTTTTTCCATCTTCAACCAGACCGGAATTTCGTGTTTCGGCAGCCGTGAAATGTTTAGGAGGTTACATCCATGAAAAAGAAGATTCTTGCCAGCGTTTTGGCTGCTCTTGCAGTTGCCGGCGCTCTCACCGCCTGCGGAGGCTCCTCTTCCACCCCTGCGGCCCCCTCTACTTCTGGCGACGGCGATTCTTCCTCTCCCGAATATGTCTGGAAGATGGCTCTGAACTCCACCGAGGGCGACAACGCTTACGATACCGCCGCCGTCTTTAAAGACAAGATCGCCGAACTGACGGACGGCCGCGTGCAGGTCGACCTCTACGGCGGCGCACAGCTGGGTTCCACCACTGAGGTTCTGGAAGGTATGTCCGTGGGTGTGGCTGACATTATGTGCGAGTCCGTCGGTACGCTGGCTCCCTTCACCCCGCTGGCAAATATCGACATCATGCCTTATATGTACACCGGCTACGATCATTTCATGAACGTCTGGAACAGCGATCTGGGCGACGAGATCAAGGAAACCGTAGGCGAGGCCGCCGGCTACAAGCTGCTGGGCGCCACCTACCGCAGCCCCCGTATCGTCACTGCAACCAAGGAAATGCACACCGTGGCTGACTTCAGCGGCTTCAAGCTGCGCGCTCCCAACCTGGAAGGCTACATCAAGGTCTGGCAGTGGATGGGCTCCGCTCCCACCCCTCTGGCTATGAACGAGACCTACACCGCTTTACAGCAGGGTACCGTGGAAGGTCAGGAGAACCCCATGGTGGACTCCCTGAACTACGCCTTTGACGAGGTTTGCGACTACTGGATCAAGACCAACCACGTCTACAGCTGCAACCTGCTGATCATGGACCGCAACTACTTCAACAGCCTGCCCGAAGATATTCAGGCTGCCGTGACCGAGGCTGCCAACTATGCCGGCAAGACCATTTCCGAGTCCCAGCAGGCACGCGAGGCCGAGGCTGAGGAAAAGCTGATCAGCGAGGGTAAGACCGTCATCGAGGTGGATAACGCCGAGTTTGCAGAGCATTTCAAGGATTATGCCGCAACGGAGTATCCCGATCTGGTCGACTGGGTTTCCCGCATTGTGGCCATGGGCTGATCACCACTCGCAACCAATCCCCGCCGGCCCGTGGTCCGCGTCTGCGGGCCGGCAATTCTTCAATGAGGTGAATCAATTTCATGATCAAGCTTTATTCAAAATTCCTTGACCTGTTGGAATGGGTGGAAAAGGTCATCCTGGCCGTCTCCGTCTTTGTCATGGTCATTATCATGGTCTATCAGGTCATTCTGCGCTATGTGTTCTCCAACCCCAATGCGTGGAGCGAGGAGCTGGCGCGCTACCTGTTTATCCTGAATGTCATGCTGGCTGCCGCCATCGCTGTCCGCCGCAACAGCCATATGCAGATCGATATTCTCATCAACCTTTTCAGCGAGCGCGTGAAGCACATTTTCACCATCATTTCCACCATCGCCGGGATTGCCTTTATGGTGCTGCTGTTCCAGTATTCTCTGGGCTTGTGCGCCACCGGCGCCGCCAACGTCACGCCGGGCCTGAAGATCCCCATGTCCATTCCATATGCCAGCATCCCCATCGGTGTTGCGCTGATGATCCTGACGTCCATTGAGGTGATCCTCAAGTCTGTCGAGGCGCTGGTCCATCCCAAGGAGGTGTCTGATCAATGAACGCAGGTCTGTTGATAATCATTCTTCTGCTGGGGTTGGCTTTTCTGGGCTTCCCCATCTACATCGCTCTGGGAATCGGCACGCTGGCTGCGCTGAATATGGCGGGTATGCCCGCTCTGGTTCTGCCCCAGAAACTGTTTGCCGGTATGAACTCCTCCTCACTGCTGGCGATCCCGTTCTTCATTTTGGCGGGCAACATCATGTCCCGCAGCATCACGGTGAAGCTCATTGACATAGCCAACGCCATTATCGGCTGGATCCGCGGCAGCGTCGCCGTGGTGACGGTTCTGGCCTCCGCGCTGTTCGGCGCCATTTCCGGCTCCGGCGTGGCTACGGCCTCCGCCATCGGCGGCATCACCATTCCCGCCATGCAGCGCGAGGGCTATCCCAGCGAGTTTTCCACCGCGATTGCATCCATTTCCTCAATCCTCGGCCCCATCATCCCCCCCTCCATCACCCTGATCGTGTATGCCTCCATCACCAACGTATCGGTGTCTCAGCTGTTCATGGGTTCTGTGATCCCCGGTATTCTGCTGGCCGGCAGCCTGATCGTCTATGCGCTGGTCTACGGCAAGAGAAATAACCTGCCTGCCCACGAAAAGCAGACGCCCAAGCAGATCGGCCACGCCTTCAAGGAAGGCATCTGGGCGCTGCTGATGCCCATCATCATTCTGGGCGGCATTTTCGGCGGCATTTTCACCCCCACTGAGGCTGCGGCTGTGGCTGTGGTCTACGCGCTGATCATCAGCCTGACCGTTTACCGCGACATGAAGCTCTCCGAACTGCCGCAGGTGTTTGTGGAGGCGTCCGTTTCCACCGCCACCATCATGGTGATGGTGGGCCTGTCCAAGGCCTCCAGCTATGTGGTGGTCACCTCCGGCCTGCCGCAGCAGCTGCTGGATGTGTTCACCAGCATCACCAGCAACCGCATCGTGATTTTGCTGCTGCTGAACCTGCTGTTCCTCATCATCGGTATGCTCATGGAGGCCAATGCCGCCATTATTATGATGACCCCCATCCTGATGCCGCTGCTCACCGCGTTCAATATTGACGCCCTGCAGTTCGGTATCGTCATGAGTTTCAACCTGTGCATTGGCCTGGTCACGCCTCCTGTGGGCCTGTGCCTGCTGATCTGCAACCAGATCGCCAAGACCCGCCTGATGAAAGCGCTGAAAGCCATGATGCCCATGTTGCTGATCTCCGTGATTGTCCTGCTGCTGATCACCTATATCCCCGCGCTGACCACATGGCTGCCTAGCATGATTAAGACTTAAGAAGGAAGGTATCAAACATGAAAAAAATTGGTTTCTTGGGTCTGGGCGTTATGGGTTTGCCTATGGCCCTGAACGTGCTGAAGAAGAGCGGCTACCCTGTTCTGGGCTTTGACGTGGCGCAGGCCCGTCTGGACCAGTTCGCTGCTGCCGGCGGCGAGACCACCTCCGATCCTGTGGACATCTACAAGACCTGCGACGTCATTATGCAGATGCTCCCCACACACCCCATCATCATCAATTCCATCAAGCAGGCCGTACAGTACGGCAAACCCGGCAATATCATTCTGGATCTGGATTCCACCGCGCCGGATATCATTCAGGAGCTGTATCCCGAAGTCGAAGCGGCCGGAATGCACCTGCTGGATTCCCCCATCAGCGGCGGCAATCCCATGGCCATTGCCGGCACGCTGGCGATCATGACCGGCGGCGACAAGGCGGTATTCGAGGAAGTGAAGCCCCTGCTGGAGTGCATGGGCCATCCCGTTTATACCGGCGGGTCTGCCAGCGGCAGCATTACCAAGCTGGTGAACAACATGGTCGCCGGTGCGTACCTGTCCGCCATTGCCGAGGGCTACGCGTTTGCCGCCAAGGCAGGCATCGACCTGCAAACCACGTTCGACGCCACCCGCTGCGGCTTTGCAGGCGGCCCGCTGTACGACAACAAGGTGCCTAAGATTATCCACCGGGACTATGAGCCGGGCGCGCGCATTGCTGTCCATCTAAAGGACATCCACAATGCCAAGCACTTCGCCCACAAGCTGGGCGTGGACACGCCTGTTACGGATATCACCATGCAGATCATGGAGTGGATGGGCGATAACGGCTATATTGACATCGATCAGGCCGGTATGGTCAAATACTTTGAAGCCAAGATGGATGTCAAGGTTGGTTCGGAGGACAAGTGACCGTTTCCTGAATTTTTGAGATCCGAGGAGTGCGCCGCAAT
>VOFC01001351.1_pt1 | contig 48397 bp, 75 predicted proteins | sample 5384161 | NCBI WGS metagenome assembly VOFC01 (sample SAMN12384722, study PRJNA508395) | human gut metagenome | isolation source: healthy gut B | host: Homo sapiens | reverse complement strand
ATCGCCCCATCCGTCGCGCGGTCCGGAAATCGGCTCTGCCCCGCCATAATCGAGCCGGTAAATGGTCTGCTCGTCGAACGCATAGAGGCAGGCCGGGCCGGCCGACCAGCCGAGCGGCGCTTCCACCGGGTAAGCAAACAAGCGGGTCAGAGTCCCGTCTTCTGCCTGGTACAGGGAGAGGACGCCGTCCTCTGATAAAATTTCATAGTTTCCGTCCTTCATCCAGTCCGGCACGTCGTTCTCTGCCGGGTCATAGGGGCGGAGCTCCGCGAAATAGTCTTCATAGGAAAGCGGCGCATCCGCTTGTTCGTCTGCCCACGGCGCTTCCGCCGGCTGCGTTCCAGGCTGGGCCCCCGGCGTTTTCTGGCAGCCCGATAAAAGGGAGGCTGATACAGAGCGTCAAAAAGAGCATCCATTTTTTCATTGCGCGCGCTCCTTTTCTGCTGCGTCCAGAATGGCTTTCAATTCCTGAATGTCCTGCTCGGACAGTGTGCCGCGGTCGACGAGGTTCGACACCATCATGCCCACGCTTCCTCCGTAAACCTTCGACAAAAATGCTTCCGTTTCCTCGGGTTCAACATCTGAATACGTGATCGCGGAGCTGTATTGCTGAAATCTTCCGCTGTCGTCCACCGTGACCGCGCCCTTGGCGATGAGCCGCTTGAGCATCATGAAGATCGTCGCCCGGCTCCAGCCGGTCTCGGCGTCCAGCGCTGCAACCAGCTCCGCAAGCGTGCGCGGCTGGCGCTGCCAGAGTGTTTTCATCAGCTTCCATTCCCCGTCGGACAGTCTGAGATGTTCCATGCGTTCCGCTCCTTCCTGTGTGTTAACATATGTTATATTTCGAGGATAGCACAGGTGTTAACGTTTGTCAACAGAAAATGTAGCGTCACCCACGCGCGCTTCTCCCCCTCCGCTCAGCTGTTTTCGGCGATGAAGAGGGCGGCGCGGCTGTCCATGATGCGGGCGGCCTCCTGCGCGGTCTTTCGGCCCTGGAAGAAGGCGTCCGCCTCGTCGAGGATGATGGTCAGGATCTCCTGATTGCTGCAGGCGCGGCAGTCTACGTGCTCCAGCACGTACATGAGGTCCGCCGCGACGGCTTCGTCAAACAGGAAGGTCTGCGTCCCGGCCTCGCCGACGTCGACGCGGCCTTCTTCGCGGATGGCAGTCTGCTGATAGGTCTTCTGCGCGTCGATCTCCTGCTGCAGCTGTGCCTGCAGGACGGCCGTGCTGACCGGGAAAGCGTCCGCGATGGTCTTCTGGAAGCTCTCTGCGAGCATGGCCCGCAGGGCCTGCACTGCGGCCTCCTGCATGGAGGAGCCCGCGCAGACGCCGAGCTGCAGCACAGGCTGATAGGTCACGCCGCCGTCCGCGCTGAGGGAAAGCACGCGGAACGCGTCGCCGGTCTGCTCGTACCAGCTGTTCTGCATCTGACGGTACACGGAGACGGAACGCATGGGCTGCTGCATGATGCTGTCCGGGCCCAGCTCCGACGGCTGGATGCGGGCGCAGGCGGTCAGAAGGTCCAGAAATTCCTCGCTTTCAAACGAAGCTGTACCGGTATCATAGTCCAGAAAGCGCTCCGCGGCGTGGCGGCAATAGACGCCGAGCAGATCCCTGCCGCCCCAGACGAAGCGGACATCCGGGACCGCGCCGCGCAGCACATCCTCGACCGAGGTCTGCAGCGACGCGCCGAGCTTGGACGCGGGGCCGAACAGCGGGTCGAGCGTGAACGCGCCGACGATGGAATAGCGCTTCCCATCCACCTCGCAGGGCTGCTGCACGCCAGACAGCACCCCTTCCTCCGGCATCCCGTCCAGCGGCAGCAGGATGCCGTTCTTTGCGTACCCGGCGTACTGCGCGCCGCTCAGGTCGCTGCAGTCGAGCAGGTCAGGGACGTTCCCGGCCATGAGCTCGGTCGTGCGGCGCGTGACGGCGTCCGCGTAGCTTTCGACGCCGTCGGCGTAGTTGACGATCTCGATGCGGACGGGCGCGCCGGAGGCATTATAGCTCTGGATCAGGCCGCGCAGCAGCTCCTTGTCCGCTTCAAAGTTGATGAGACCGAGGATCAGGGTCTGCTCTGCAGTCTCCTGCTCCGGCTGTGCCGGGCTGGCCGCTGCCTGCGGCTCCGGCAGCTTGATCTCCGGCTGGGGCTGCTTCTGACAGGCGGTAAGCAGAAAGGCGGACAGGATCATCAGTAGGCACAGCATTGCTTTTTTCATCATGTTCTCTCCTTTTCCGGCGTGTTTTGTGCTTCCACTATATCACAAATTTCCGGCAAAAATTTCTTAATTATTTCTAAAATCGCTTCACTGGATCCGGTAGCCAGAGAGGACGAGGGTCAGGATCAGGGACCAGAATTCTTCTCCGGCGGCGCGGAAATGGCGGGCGGCGGGGATCGCGTGAAAGGATACGACCCGGTTCGTCTCGTCCAGCCAGGCTTCGTAGGTGCGGTCTTCGTTCATGGTTCAGCGGCCTCCAGGAAAATCGAATATTGTCGTAGTATATACTACGACAATAATGATTAAAATGCAACGATTTTTCAAAGTATAATAAACGAAAAATCGTAGGTGGTGATCGCGTGACAGACATTCTCGGCCTGATCCGGAAAAACCGCGAGGCACGCGGCTGGACCGAATATCAGCTTGCCGAACGCTCGGAGCTGCCGCAGTCGACCATTTCCTCGTGGTATAAAAAGGGCATGACGCCGTCTTTTTCCTCGCTGGAAAAGATCTGCGAGGCCTTTGGGCTGACGCTCTCGCAGTTTTTTGCCGACGCCGAGGACCGGCTCGCGCTGACGCCCGCGCAGCGGGCGCTGCTGGACAAATGGAGCCGCCTGACCCCCGGCCAGCAGAGCTCTTTGCTGGCACTGATGGACGCGATGCTGGAAAAATAACAGCTCAGCGCCGGGCAGTGATCGCTGCCCGGCGCTCGTTCGTATGCTTTTTGGCTCCCCGAAAGAACAAGCACCCCGGCACTGCTGTGCCGGGGTGCTTGGGTTTCAATACATTTTGCGCCTGCGGGGATGTGCGGGTCGAGCATCAGGAGGTGGAGCTTTTCTGCGCCTTCCTCGTGGTGAACGGCGGAGATCAGCATACCGCAGGAGTCGATGCCCATCATGGGTCTGGGCGGCAGATTCACGATGGCAACGCACGTTTTTCCGACGAGCTCTTCCGGTTCGTAGTATTCGTGAATACCAGAAAGAATGACTCTATCGGCTGCCAGTTCCGTCATCCAGTACGAATTTCAGGAGTTTTTTGGACTTTTTGACCGCTTCGCAGGACTTGACCTTGACGGCGCGGAAGTCGGACTTGGAGAACGTCTCGAAGTCCACGAAGTCCTTGAACAGCGGCTCGATCTCGACGTTAGAAAAAAATCAATCGGCTCGTCCTTGACCTCGATCTCGACTGTGCTCGTCGCGCCGCCGATGATACCAACTTCCTCAGGCTTTTTCTCCGACTTGGGAGTGTCGAGTGGCTTCATCGTCGGGAAGAGGATGACGTCGCGGATGGTGTCGGCGCCGGTGAAGAGCATGACGGCGCGGTCGATGCCCATGCCCATGCCGCCCGTGGGGGGCATGCCGTATTCGAGGGCGGTGAGGAAATCCTCATCCAGCATCTCGGTCTCGTCGTCGCCGCGTTCACGCTGCTCCGCCTGCTTGACGAAAGCGCTCGCGCTGGTCGATGGGGTCGTTCAGCTCGGAATAGGCGTTGCCCATCTCCGCGCGGCAGATGAAGAACTCAAAGCGCTCGGTCAGGCGCGGGTCGACTGGGGCTGCGCTTGGTCAGCGGGCTGACCTCGACCGGGTACATGGTGATGAACGTCGGCTGCACCAGATGCTCCTCGACCTTCTGGTCGAAGCAGGCGTAGAGCGCGTTGCCCCACGTCTTTTCAGCGGCGTCGGCAAGCTCAACGCCGACTGCCTTTGCCGCCGCAACGGCCTCTGCATCGTCGGTGATCGCATCGAAGTCGACGCCGACATACTTCTTGACGGCTTCCACCATCGTCAGCCGCGGCCAGCCGGGGGTCAGGTCGATCTTCTCGCCCATCCACTCCAGCTCATAGGTGCCGAGGTACTTCTGGGCGAAGGTGGTGTACACGCCCTCCGCGATGTCCATCATGGTGTGGAAATCGGCGTAGGCCTGATAGAGCTCGACGGTGGTAAACTCGGGGTTGTGCTTGGGGTCCATGCCCTCGTTGCGGAAGATACGGCCGACCTCATACACGCGCTCCATGCCGCCGACGATCAGGCGCTTGAGGGGCAGCTCGGTCGCGATGCGCATGTACATGTCGATATCGAGCGTATTATGGTGGGTAATGAACGGACGCGCGGCCGCGCCGCCGGCAATGGTGTTGAGGACGGGGGTCTCGACCTCGATATAGCCCATATTGTCCAGATAATCCCGCAGATGCTTGATGAACTGCGAGCGGATGATGAAGTTGCGCTTGACCTCGGGGTTCACGATCAGGTCGACATAACGCTGACGATAGCGCGTCTCCTTGTCGGTCAGGCCGTGGAACTTCTCGGGCAGCGGCAGCGGGATTTGGACAGGAGCGTGATCGTCTTCGCGCGCACGGACATTTCGCCGCGCTGGGTGCGGAAGATCTCGCCCTCGACGCCGACGATATCGCCGATGTCATATTTCTTGAAGCGGTTGTACGCGTCCTCGTCCATCTCATCCTTGCGGGCGTAGAGCTGGATGCGGCCGGTCTTATCCTGAATGTCGCAGAAGGAGACCTTGCCCATGCCGCGCTTGGACATGAGACGGCCCGCAATGGAGACGGGTTTGCCCTCCATCTCGTCAAAATGGTCCTTGATCTCCTGTGCGGTCGTAGTGCTGACAAAGCGGGTGATGGTAAACGGGTCCATCCCCTCGGCCTGCAGCTGCGCCAGCTTCTCGCGCCGCACCTTGATCTGATCGCCGAGGCTGACCTGCGGAGCCGCGTTCTGCTGATTCCTGTTTTCCTGTTCCATATCGTCCCTCTTATCTGTTTCTGTGATTCGTTACTTTTCGACCGTCAGGATCTTGTACTTGAGCACGCCGATGGGCGCTTCGACATCGACGATATCGCCGACCTTATGGCCGAGCATCGCCTTGCCGAACGGAGAGTCATCGGAAATACGGCACTCCATCGGGTTTGCCTCCTGCGAGCCGACGATGGCGTAAAGCTCCTCGTCGCCGGTCTCCAGATCCTCGACCTTGATGGTACAGCCGAGGCTGATCTTGCCTTCGGAGTCCTCGGTCTCGTCGATGATGACGGCGTGGGCAAGGATGTTCTCGACCTCGGCGATGCGGCCGTAGAGCTTGCCCTGCTCGTTCTTGGCCTCATCGTACTCGCTGTTCTCAGAAAGGTCTCCGAAAGAGCGGGCCTCCTTGATCAGCTCGGCCACTTCCTTCTCACGCGTCGTCTTCAGATAAAAAGCTCCTGCTCCAGCTCTTTGAGGCGGAGCGCACTGATCTTGAATTCTTTTGCCATGATTGATCGTTCCTTCCATATTCGGTCGGGCTGGAAACGCCCGGTAGTTACAGGGATTCAGCAGACATTATATCGGTCAAAGATATGGATGTCAAGAGATTTTCTGGCGGATGGCGCGGATTGCGGCCTGTAATTGTGCGTCATCCGCGTGTGCCAGCTGGCCGTAGAGCAATTTCGCCGCGTCTTCGTCGGAAAGCTCCACGGGCTCGTCCGGCGTGACGCCGATATCGGTCAGGCTGCGTCCATTCGGGGTGAAGTACTTGCCGATGGAGAGATTGAGCATGGAGCCGTCGGAGAGCGTGAAGGCGGTCTGGAAATTGCCCTTGCCGCAGGTCTTCGTGCCAACGACGGTGGCCCAATCGTATTCCTGCAGGGCGGCGGCAAAGAACTCCGCGGCGGAATAGCTGTCCTGGTTGACGAGGACGGCCATGGGCAGCTCGATGCAGGCCGCGTCAGAGCGGTCGGTTTGTTTGTTCCCGCTATAGTCCTCGCTCTGGAACAGGATCCCCTCCGGCAGGAGCCGGTCGAGGATCTTGACGAGCTCGTCCTTATAGCCGCCGCCGTTATTGCGCACGTCGAAGATCAGGGCCTGCGCGCCGTCGGCGAGCAGAGCGTCGATGGCGGCGGAGGTCTCGTCAAAGCAGCGGGTATCGAAGTTGGCGATCTTCACGTAGCCGATCTGACCGTCCAGCATTTCATAGGTGGCCACAGCGGTCTCGATGCTGCGGCGTTCGACCGTCAGGGTCAGGCGCTCGCCGCCGCGGAGGATGGTCAGGGCCACGGAGGTCCCCTCCTCTCCTCTGACCTTTGCGCGGGTGCCAGTCATGCCGAGTGTGAGCGTGGACTCGCCCTCGACCTCGGTGATGATATCGCCGACCTGCATGCCAGCCTCCTCGGCCGGGCCGCCGGCGGTCACCTGCTCGACGCGCATACCGCCGTCCTGCTCCTGCAGGGTGATGGTGACGCCGATGCCGACATAGGCGTTCTGCATCTGCTCGTCATAGCTGCTTTTTTCCTCGGCGGTGAGGTAATAGCTCCAGCGGTCGCCGGTCGCCTCGACCATGGCGGCGGCCGCCGCATCGGCGAGCGCGTCCTCGTCATAGTCGTCGATGAAAAAGCGGTCAAGGTAGGCGCTGACCTCCGCGGCCTTGTCCTCTGCGGGGGTACGGCCGCGGGTGAGCAGCTGCATCGTCACGATAGACGAGCCGAGGATGGCGACGGCGAAAGCGAGCACGAGGAGGAGGATCTTCTGCCATTTTTCACGATGGATACCAGCCTTTCTGGAATGGGATGTTTCTGGGTTTTTTGCCTCCGGCGGCAGTCTTTTCTCTCGCAAGAGAAAAGACTGGGGAGAAAAGAGTGCTTGGTTACGGTTTGGTGCCTGCTGCATCTGCATTCAGGCGGGGACCAATGTTTCGGGTGTCGTTCCACTCGATACTCACCCTACGGGTTTTGACTGCGCGCCGCCTGATACGGTGGGATCGAGTTTGCAGCTTGCTGCGTTTGAATATTTGCGGTAAAACATCCTGCGGTTGAGATTTTCGGCGTGGTGCGGATGCGCCGGGCGATTGCAGCAGATAAAAAGCTTTCCCACAGCCTGGGGGCAGGCTGTGGGAGAGGGGTTTGGATCGGGTCAGCCGATGTAGTTGAAGGGGTTGACGTCGGAGCCGTTGTAGTAGATGGTGAAGTGCAGGTGCGGGCCGGTGGAGTAGCCGGTGGAGCCGACATAGCCGATGGTCTGGCCCTGCGTGACGTAATCGCCGACCGACACGGACAAAGACGGCTGGTGGGCGTAGAGGGTGGAATAGCCGTCGCCGTGGTTGATGACGACGTAGCCCCCAGGCGCCGGAATAGGCCGCGGTCGTGACCGTGCCGGACTTCGCGGCGAGGATGGCCGTACCGGCCGCCGCGCCGAAGTCAACGCCGTTATGCCAGCTGTACTTCTTGGTCAGCGGGTGGATGCGGTAGCCGTAGGAATCGGTGACCTGGCACTGATACGGCAGCGGATACAGCCAGCCGCCGGTATTGGTCGCGCCGGAGGAATTGCTGCTGGAGCCTTTGTTGTTATTCTGGCGGTTGAGCGCGGCGATGCGTTCGGCTTCTTCCTTGGAAAGAGCGGCATAGTAGGCAGATTCGGACTTGGCGATCTCCTCGGAAAGCGCGGCCTCGTCCGCCATGTTCTGCATGTAGTCGGCGTTCATTTCCTCATACGCCGCCAGCATCTCGGTCAGAAGCGTATCCTGCTCCGCGCGCTGGGCCTCGAGATCCTGCTCCTGCTGGTCGAGCTCCTCGCGCGTCGTGTCAAGCTCTGCCATCTGCTGCTCAAGCTCCGTGCGCTCGGATGCGATCTGCTCGGAGACGGCCTTCATCTTTTCCAGCATCAGCTGGTCGGCCTTGGCGATCTCCTGGATGACGTCGATCTTGTCGAGCAGGTCGGAGAAGCTGTTGGCGCCGAAGAGGATGGCCCAGTAGGAGATGCTGCCCGTCTCCTCCATGGAGCGGATGCGGGTCTTGTACTGCGTGTTGAGGCGCTGTTCCTCGGCCTGTGAGGCCTCGAGGTCGGCCTGCTTGTTGGCGATGAGCAGACTGTACTGCTGGACCTGCTCGTTGAGGTTGTCGATGGAAGCCTGCGTCATGCTGATCTGCTGGTCGATATCGGATTTCTTTTCGACGAGCGTCTGGGTCTTGGACTGGTTTTCCTTGATCTTTGCCTGCAGGGCTTCGCGTTCTTTCTTGAGTTCCGCCTGCTGGCTGCGAAGGCCGTTGAGCTCTTTTTTGATCTCGGAGCTCGAAGGCGGCGTTGACCATGATGATGAGGGCGCTCGAAATGAGGCCCAGGAGCATCACGGCGACCAGCACCAGGCAGACGATCCGGCGGCCGGAGCCGCTGTTTTTGGGTTTCATAAGTGCGGATACCTCCCGGTTTACACCTTCAGGAACTTGCGGATGGAAAGTAAGCTGCCGAACACACCGACGAGGAAGCCGGTGAGCGCGTAGGCGATGGCCACGATCTCGATGACGTCCGTAAAGGGCGTGAGGACAAACAGCTTGAGCGTATCGAGCTGCTGGATCTTCGTCAGGACGAAGTCATACAGGCCCCATTCGAGGAAGAAGGCCGCCGCCGCCGCGATGATACCAATGATAAAGCCTTCCACGACAAAAGGCAGTCGGATAAAGGCGTTCGTCGCGCCGACCATCTTCATGATGGCGATCTCCTCGCTGCGGGAGTACATGGCGAGCTTGACCGTATTGGAGATGATGAACAGCGAGACGACGAACAGGACCGTCACGATGACGAGCGAGGCGATGTTCAGCACGTTCTGCACGGTCTGGAAGCCCTCAGCGATCTCGAAGTGTGCAACGACCTCAGCGACGCCCTCGATCTGCGTGAGCTTGTCGTAGGTCTGCTTCAGAAGCGAGTTGTCTTCGACGGTAACGACGTATCGGTCGCGCAGCGTATCGGGATCCAGACCCGCGAACGCATCCGGATCGTTCAGGGTCTCGACAAAGTCGTCGAGCGCCTGATTGCGCGAGACAAAGGTCGCAGAGCGAACGTTGGTGATGAGGTTGATCTGTGAGCCGACGGATTTGGCCTTGGCCTCGGAATAGCTCTCGTCGATGTAGACGAGCATCTCGTTTTCCTGCTCGAGCTCCTTGACCATGGCGCTGGTATTGTAGAGGATGAGGCAGAACGAGCCCATGATGATGAGACACGCCACCGTCACGCACACGGCCGCGAACGACATGAAGCCGTTGACGAACACGCCGCGGACGCCCTCGCGCAGCAGATAACCAATATTATTCTTCTTCATTGAGATAGTACCCGTCCATTCCGTCGCTGATGATTCTGCCCTCGCTGATGGCGACCACACGCTTCGTGAAGCGGTTGACCAGCTCCCGTTCGTGCGTGACGACCATGACGGTGGTGCCGAGGGCATTGATCTGCTCCAGCAGCATCATGATCTCCAGCGAACGCGCCGGGTCAAGGTTGCCCGTCGGCTCGTCGGCAATGATGACGCTGGGGTTATTGACAAGGGCTCTTGCGATGGCGACACGCTGCTGCTCGCCGCCGGACAGCTCGTTCGGCAGCCGCCGGCCCTTGGTTTCCAGTCCCACCAGCTCCAGCACATACGGTACGCGCTTCTGGATCTCCTTCTCCGACGCGCCGATCACGCGCATGGCAAACGCGACGTTTTCATAGACGGATTTGTCGCTGATGAGGCGGAAATCCTGAAAGATAACGCCGAGCGTCCGGCGCAGATACGGCACGGCACGGCTGCGAAGCTTTTCGACGGCGAAGCCGTTGACAAGCGCGCTGCCGGAGGTCGGGCGCAGTTCGGCGGTCAGGATCTTGATGATGGTGGATTTGCCGGAGCCGGACGGGCCGACCAGAAAGACAAATTCGCCGTCGTCGATCTTCATGGAAATGCCGTTCAGCGCGATCGTACCGGTGTCGTAGGTTTTATGCACATCCTGTAATTCGATCATGTTAAACTCCGATTTTCAAGGCTTGCGCCCGGACTCAGATGAGCCGGTTCTCGCGCGAAACAAGATACTTCTTGACCATGAGCGCGACCTTGAAGATGATCGCGTCGTCAAATTCGCGCAGGTCAAGGCCGGTAAGCTTCTTGATTTTTTCCAGGCGGTATACCAGGGTGTTGCGGTGTACGAACAGCTTGCGGGACGTTTCGGACACGTTGAGATTGTTCTCAAAGAACTTATTGATCGTGAACAGCGTCTCCTGATCGAGCGTGTCGATAGAGTTCTTCTTGAACACTTCTGACAGGAATATCTCACAGAGCGTCGTCGGAAGCTGATAGATCAGGCGGCCGATGCCGAGATTTTCATAGTTGATGATCGTTTTCTCCGTCTCAAAGACCTTGCCGACCTCAATGGCAACCTGCGCCTCTTTATAGGCATCGGCCAGCTCGCGCAGGTGACCTGCGACGGTGGAGATGCCGATCACGGTCTTGACAAACAGCTCGGACCGGAGCGTCTGCTCGATGGTCTGGGCCGTCTGCAGAAGCTCGGCCTGTTCTCCGTACCTGGTGCGATCTGCTTGACGACGGCGATGTCTGTCTCGTTGATGGACAGAACAAAATCCTGCTGCTTATCCGGGAACATGCCGGAAAGCACATCAACGGAGGCAACGTCCGCCCGGCCTACCTGCCGGATGAGGAACACAGCGCGCGGCGCGTCGGTGACAAAATGCAGTTCCTTCGCACGGATATAGATATCGCCCGGCAGGATATTGTCGGTGATGATATTCTTGACGAAGGTTCCCTTGTCGTGCTTTTCCTCATAGTAGGTCTTCGCACCGTTGAGCGCGACGTAGGCCATGACGCACAGGCTCTTGGCAGATCTCATCATCGCCCTCGGCAAACACGGCATAGTCAAAATAGGCACTCCAGGAAACAAGCGGCTTGAAGGTCTTTTTATCGACAACGACAATGGAATCCGGGGCGCTGTTAAGCTTGATCACGGCCTCGGGCCATTTTTCCCCGATGCGTGAGGTATCGCTGCAGGAGATCACGGTGCTGTCGGCGTCGATCACGCCGATCATGCGGTCGGTCGCCTCCTTCATCTGAACGATCACACTCTGAAAAACGCGGCTGGACATAATACGCCCTCCCTAATTTTCAGGCAGCGCCGCGCCACATGCCTGCGGCCCGCCCTTGCTTTTTACACAAACAACCATTGACATAATACTACGTTTTCGGCAGAAGCGCAAGGTCTTTTTGACATTTTATTTGAAAACAGCCATCTTTTTTTGTGGCATTTTCATAGATTTTCGTCATTTGCTCCAAATTCAGGGGGCTTGCCTCTCAAAATATGCAAGTTTTTTCTTCCGTCAAAATCACAAGATATTCAAAAGAAGCTGCTCCGCTTCCACAATATTCAGTTCTTTTGTCTGCCCGAGCGGCAGATCTCCGAGGGTCAGGCGGCCCTCGGCCTCGCGGCGCAGGTACGTGACCGGCAGGCCGCGGCTGGCGAGCATCCGCCGCACCTGGTGGTACTTCCCCTCCTGCACCTCAACGACGGAGCGGCCGGGGCCGAGCGGCGTGAGCTTCGCGGGCAGGCAGTGCAGGCCGTCGGCGAGGACGAGGCCTGCCTCAAAGGCGCGGACATCCGCGGGGCCTGCCGTGCCTTCATGCTCGGCATAGTAGCGCTTCCAGACGCCGTGACGTGGAGAAAGAATGCGGTGGGCAAGATCGCCGTCGTTCGTCAGCAGAAGCAGGCCCTCGGTATCCTTGTCGAGCCTGCCGACAGGCATGACGCCGAGCTTTCTGTACACCTCCGGCACAAGTTCCATGACAGTCTTCGCCTTCGGATCGTCGGCGGCGGTCAGATAGCCGGCGGGCTTATGGAGCATGATGAGGACCGGCCCGCGCAGACGCACGGGGCTGCCGTCGACCGTCACGCGGACGGCGGTCTCGTCAAATTTCCGGCTCTCGTCGGTCACGGCTGCGCCGTCGACCGTCACACGTCCGGCGCGGATGATCGCGCGCAGCTCCTTCCGGCTGGCGACGCCCGCTTCACTCAGAATTCTGTCCAGTCTCTGCATCCAAACGGCTCCTGTCATAAACAAATTTGATCTGCATAGGTTGTACCATCTCTAAAAAAGAAGATCGGAGGAATCGTACCATGGTGATCATGACTGCCAAGGTCCCCAAGCGGAGGATCTTGCTCGTGGTGCTGCTGCTTCTGGCGGCGGCGGTGGTATTGGCGCTGTGTCTTGGCGGCGCGAAGCATGGCGGCGAGAAGCCGCAGCGCACGGATGCAAAGGGCGGCACGAACGAGGCGCGCATCGCCTTTCTGGCGGAATACGGCTGGGAGGTCAGCGCGGAACCCGTGCAGACCCAGCAGGTCCGCGTGCCGGAGGAGCCCGGCGAGGTCTTCCTGCGCTACAACGAGCTGCAGGTCTCGCAGGGATACGACCTGCTGCAGTACAGCGGGCAGGAGCTGACGCGCTACGTCTACCAGGTCACGAACTACCCGGACAGCAGCGGCACGTACTATGCGACCCTGCTGGTCAAGGACGGGCAGATCGTCGGCGCGGATATCGCTTCGAGCGCGAAAAACGGGGGTGATGCACGGGCTGAAGATGCTTCCGCTACATCCACAGCGGGAGGATCTCGATGCCCTGTTTGGCGGCGAAGCGGAGGTGGAGGCGGTGCCGCCGGGGGTGCCGTCGAAGACGGAGATGAGGAGGGAGGCTCTTTGCACCATGGCGCGGTTGCGGCGGAGCATGCAGCCGGGAGTATAGACCGGCTCGAGCACCTCGACTGCGCTGCAGGCGGCAAGGAGCGCGTCGTAGCGCGCCTGCTCCCCGGCCGGCCAGCCGTCTTTCTGCGAGGGGCACGGGACCATGGCCGTAGGATCGCCTCCGGCGCAGTCCCGGCGGCGCGGCAGGCAAGGACGGCCTCGGCAAAATACTGGTCGCAGCCGCGGGCCATACCGCACAAGAAGGTATGAAAGCCCCGGTCATAGACCTCCCGCACCGTGCGGCGCAGCAGGATCTTCAGCGCCCGGCAGCGCGGGTCGTCCTCGTCCCGGCCCCAGGGCAGATGCTCCGGCCTGTGGCCGGTAAAGGCGCAGATCATGGCAGCTTCCCTCCCCCCGTCGCGTTTTCCACAGTATAGCAAAAAAACAGCCTCTTTACAAGCGGCCCCCGGCGTGCTATGATGAGGGCGAAAAGTGAACAGATCTTCAGGGCAGGGTGCAATTCCCGACCGGCGGTAGAGTCCGCGAGCGCAAGCTGAACCGGTGTGATTCCGGTACCGACAGTACAGTCTGGATGGAAGAAGATTTTCTTTGGCGGGACCGGTGGAAAATCGGGCCGTCCGACTGCAGCACCTGAAGATCTCTTCAGGTGTTTTTCATTTTTTATCGCAAAGGATGGTCTGTATGCACACATTTCTGGAAACCCTCTCTGAAAACGCCCAATTCGTCCTGCTCTGCCTGGGGATCACGGCGGGCGTCCTGCTGCTGGCCTGGGTCAGCGAAAAGCTCGTCATGCGCCGCCGTCACCGGCTGAACGCCGCGCACACGATCACCATGATCGCCATGCTGGCCGCCATCTCCGGCGTGCTGATGGTGATCGAGATCCCGCTGTTCTTCGCACCGTCATTCTACAAGCTGGATTTCAGCGAGCTGCCGGTGCTGATCTGCGCGTTTTACCTCGGGCCGGTGTCGGGCGTGGTCTGCGAGTTCCTGAAGGTTCTGATCATCTGTTGCTCAAGGGCACATCGACAGCATTCGTGGGGATCTGGCGAACTTCCTCGTCGGCTGCGCGTTCGTGCTGCCGGCGGCGATCGTGTATCAGAAGACGCTGAGCAAGAAGGGCGCGGTCGTTTCGCTCGCGGTGGGCACGGCGGTGATGACGGTGTTCGGGAGCTTCTTCAACGCCTGGTTCCTCATTCCGCGCTTCGCGGTCATGTACGGATGCCGCTCGAGGCCATCGTCTCGATGGGCACGCAGATCAACGGGGCCATCACGAATCTCTCCACGCTCGTGCTGCTGGCTGTCGTGCCGTTTAATCTGCTCAAGGGCGTGCTGGTGTCGGTTTTGACGTTCTTCCTGTACAAGCGCGTGGAGCGGCTGTTTTTCCGAAAAAAGCATACCGCGTGATTTCGGACAGAATTTTATTTCTGCCCAATCTTCATAAAAGTTTAACAAACGGAATCTTGTTTTTTTTTTCGCGCGCATCGAGTAGTATTCTCTTTACCAAAGAAGGAGAACGAAGGATATGAAGGAAAAGTCCCGCCAAAAGCGTCTGCGGCTGCTCGCAGAGGCAAAGAAGAAGCCGGCCGTGTTCACGGTCTACATCGTTTTGCGATTGATCGTCGTTGCGATCCTCGTTTCTTCGATCCTGCGGGGAGAATATGAAAACGCGGCGATCTGCCTGCTGGTGCTGTTTCTGTTTCTGCTGCCGCTGTTCGTGCAGCGGAACTTCGGCATCGAGCTGCCGGGCACGCTGGAGATCATCATCCTGGTCTTCATCTTTGCCTCGGAGATTCTGGGCGAGCTTGGCTGCTTTTTTTCATCAACGTACCGAACTGGGATTCGATCCTGCATACGACGACAGGCTTCCTCTGCGCGGCCTTCGGCTTTGCACTGATCGATATCCTCAACCGGAATGACAAGATCAAATTCCAGCTGTCGCCTATTTACGTGGCGCTTGTCGCGTTCTGCTTCTCGATGACCATCGGCGTGCTGTGGGAGTTCTTTGAGTTCAGCATGGACAGGCTGTTCCACATGGATATGCAGAAGGACACGATCGTGCACACAATCTCGTCTGTTATGCTTGACCCGACGAACAAGAATATTCCCATTACGATTGACAACATCACCTCCGTCGCCGTCAACGGCAAAGATCTGGGCTTTGACGGGTATCTGGACATCGGCCTGTACGACACGATGGAGGATCTGCTCGTCAACTTCATCGGCGCTTTGACCTTCAGCATCTTCGGCTACTTCTATATCAAGCGCCGAGGCAAGGGCCGCATCGCAAAGGCGTTTATCCCTACCATCACCACAGAAGACAAGGAGCTTGATGCACCTCATGAGCAACTCCAAGCACAAGACCGGCCGGAAGCCCCTGAAGCTCGGGACGGTTGAAAATTATCACCACCACTGGTATCTGCTGATCTGGCTCGTCTATCTGACGCTGTTCGCCATTGCGGAGCATGTTGTGACCGACCATTACTGGGTATCATATCTGCCGCTCGACGATAAGATCCCCTTCTGCCGGTATTTTATCATCCCCTACTGCATGTGGCACCCGCTGCTGTTTCTGATGACGCTCTATCTGATGTTTTACGACGCGGAGGGGCTCAAGCGGTACATGCTCTATATCGGCCTCGGCTTTGGCGGCTCGATTCTGTTCTGTCTGGCTTTTCCGAACGGGCAGGATCTGCGCCCCACAGAATTCGCCCAGCATGATTTCTTCATCTGGCTTTTGCAGCGCATTTATGCCGCCGACACCAACACGAACGTCCTGCCCAGCATGCATGTCATCGGCTGCGCGGCGCTGACACTCGCCTGCTTCGACTCCGAGCCGCTGCGCAGGCGGCACCTGCAGTGGGTCATGCTGCCGCTGGGCCTCGTCATCAGCATGTCGACGGTGTTCGTCAAGCAGCATTCCATCCTTGACGTTTTTGTCGCCATTCCGGTGTGCGTGATCCTGTATTTCATCATCTATCACCGCGCCTTTGTGAAGAAATTTGGGAAGGCAGCAAACCGGGACGCATAAATTTCAGAAAAAAGCGCGGGAATCGCGCTTTTTTCTTGACTTTCTCCGGAACCTGTGAGATATTAGCAAAAAACTTCTCTGTAAAGGCTGTGTAAGATATGAGTATTCTGGAAATCCTGCTGCTGGGCATCGGTTTGTCGATGGACGCGTTCGCCGTCTCGATCTGTAAAGGGACTTTCGGCCAAAAAGCGGCTGCAGACCAGGCATTATCTGATCATCGGCGCATGGTTCGGCGGCTTTCAGGCGTTGATGCCGACCATCGGTTTTTTTCTGGGCTCGACGTTCGAGCAGTACATCACAGCCTTTGACCACTGGGGCGCGTTCGTGTTGCTGTCCGCCATCGGCGCGGGCATGATCAAGGAGAGCCTGTCCAAGGAAGAGTCCAACGGCAACGACTCGTTCAGCTTCAAGACGATGCTCCTGCTGGCGCTGGCCACGAGCATCGACGCGCTGGCCGTCGGCATCACGTTCGCGCTGCTGCCGGACGTCAATGTGCCGCTGGCGGTCTGTCTGATCGGCATAACGACGTTCGTCTGTTCCGCCGCGGGACTGAAGGTCGGCAATCTGTTCGGCCTCAAGTACAAGGCCAAGGCGGAGCTCGCGGGCGGCATCATCCTGATCCTCATCGGCCTGAAGATCCTGCTCGAGCACCTCGGCGTGATCAGCTTCTGAATCTTTCCCGCCGGCAGCAAAAACTGCCGGCGGGTTTTTCTGTGCTGGAAATCCGGTGGGAAATGTGCTATGCTTGATACAGAAAATATATAAATAAAGAAAGGATACGCTCTATGATCTACAAAGCGTTTCAGGATCTGCAGCTGTCGCAGCTCGGCTTCGGCACGATGCGGCTGCCGCTGCGGGAGGACAAAAGCATCGACGAGGAACTGGCCGCGGCCATGATCGACGCCGCCATCCTGCAGGGCGTCAACTACTTCGATACCGCCTGGTCCTATCACTCCGGCAAGTCGGAGACTGTCATCGGGAAGATCCTGCAGAACTATCCGCGGGAGAGCTTCTATCTGACGGACAAGTTCCCCGGCCATCAGATCGCGCCTACATATGATGTGGCGGATATCTTCGAACGGCAGCTGAAGAAGTGCGGCGTGGAGTATTTCGATTTCTATCTGCTGCACAACGTCTATGAAAATTCCATCGGGGTCTATGAGGACGCGCGGTGGAACATCATCCCGTATCTGCTGGAGCAGAAGAAAAATGGCCGGATCCGGCATCTGGGCTTCTCCACGCACGCGGGGCTGCCCGCGCTGGAGCAGTTTTTGCAGCGGCACGGGAGAAAATGGAGTTCTGTCAAATCGAACTGAATTATCTCGACTGGACGCTGCAGCAGGCAAAGGAGAAATGCGAACTGCTGAACCGGTATAACATTCCCATCTGGGTCATGGAGCCGGTACGCGGTGGAAAGCTGGCGAATCTGCCCGAAAGCATGACGGCGGAGCTGCGCATGATGCGGCCGGAGGCGTCGGCGGCATCCTGGGCGCTTCGCTGGGTGCAGGAGATTCCCGGCGTGACGATGATCCTCAGCGGTATGTCCAACATGGCGCAGATGCAGGATAATCTCGCAACCTTTGACCATCCGCAGCCGCTGAGCGAAGAAGAGACCGCCTGCCTGCTCCGCTTCGCCGAGCAGATGAAGAACACCGTCCCGTGCACAGCCTGCCGCTACTGCTGCGACGGCTGCCCGCAGGAAATTGACATTCCGCAGATGCTGCGTGTACTCAACGAGCTTCGCATCGTGCCGTCCACAAACGCGATCATGGCGGTTGAGGCTCTGCCGGAGCCGCAGCAGCCGTCAGCTGCCTCGGCTGCGGCGCATGTACGGCGGTCTGTCCGCAGAAGATCGATATTCCCGGCTGCATGCAGGAACTGACCGAGCGCATCGCAAAGATCCCGAGCTGGGCCGAGATCAGCCGCCAGCGCGCAGCCGCGCAACCGTGAATTATTTGTGAATTCTTCATTTGGGAGATGATTTTCGCGGCGCCTGCGCGTATAATGGGTACTTGAAATCTTAAGAGGATTTTCAGAAAATCTTCATCTTCGGCAGGTGTTCATTCGTCATGCTCTATGTATTTCTCGTGCTCGCGCTCCTCGCCAGCTGCGCGCTGACGTGGGCAGCGTCCGGGTTCGCTACGCTCCACGCGCTGTGGCAGGTGCCGGTATTTTTCGCGGGGAGTTTTCTGGCGCTCGTGCTGCTGTTTTTGCTGGTCGTGCTTGTCTCGTGTCTGTTTGTCGATCCGAAGAAGCTGCTGGAAAAGCCGAGCGGCTATTTTCGATTCCTGCTCAACGAGTTCTGCCGGATCGCGCTGGCGCTGGGCGGCGTCCACGTCAATGTGACAGGATTGGAAAAGGTTCCGCGGGAAAGCCGCTTCCTGCTGGTCAGCAACCACCGGTTCGCGTTTGACCCGCTGGTGTTCTATTCGTCCATGCCGTGGGCCGATCTGGCGTTTTTGTCAAAGAAGGAAAATTTCTCGATCTTCGTCGTCGCGCAGATCATGCGTGAGGTGCTCTGCCTGCCGGTTGACCGGAATAACGACCGTGAATCGCTCAAATCCATTCTCAAGGCTATTCAGTTTATTAAGGACGACAAAGCCTCCATCGCTGTGTTCCCGGAGGGCCGGACGAACCGAACAGCAGATCCGCTGCTCCCCTACCGCAGCGGCGTATTCAAGATCGCGCAGAAGGCCAATGTACCCATCGTGATCTGTTCGCTGATTTTTTGCTGTATCCGGCGCTTTTTTATTGTTGTTTTTCCGATTTCATGCTATGATATACACAATTTAAAGTGTAAAAAAGAAAGAAAGGGAGTGTTTGCGATCGCACTTACCAATGCAAGCCTGCCGGCAAAGCGGCGGATCCTGAAGGTCTGCGTCAAGCTGTTTCTGGAGCAGGGCTACAAAAAGACGACCGTCGCGGAGATCATCCAGAAGGCAGAGGTCTCCAACAGCAGCTTTCAGAACATTTTCCGCGCCAAGGACGGCGTGCTGACCGAGCTGGTCGGCTTCATGTTCTCCAATCAATTCAGCGCCGCGAGGCAGGCGGCCGGGACGAAGCTGTCGCCCGTGTTCGTCTATGCCATCGAGACTGCTCTGCAGATCACGCTGACGGAGCTGAACGAGAACCTGCGCGAGATCTACATCGAGGCCTATTCGCAGCGCGAAGCCTCGGAATATATCTTCCGCGAGACAGCCAGAGAGCTGTATCAGATCTTCGGGCCGTACCAGCCGTCACTCACGGCGCAGGATTTTTACACGCTGGAGTTCGGCTCGGCGGGGCTCATGCGGGGCTATATGGCCCATCCGTGTGATGAGACGCTGACGCTCGAGCAGAAGCTGGAAGCCTTCCTGTCGCTCAGCCTGCGCGGCTACTGCGTACCGGAGGACGAGCTGCAGAAGGTTTTGCAATTCATCGCGGGAATGGATATCCGCGCGATCTCCGAAAAGGTCATGCAGGATCTGTTCCAGGCGCTGGCCATGCGCTACGATTTCACGCTGCCGGAAACGGTGTAACGACATAAAAAAGCTCCCCGATCCTTTGGATCGGGGAGCTTTTTCAGCTTTTTCTGCACAGGCTGCTTTTTTGCCGGCGGCTTCGCCGGAGAAAAAAGCCAGATGCGGCCAAAGAAGGGGCGGTTGAAGTAGAACAGCCAGACTGCGAGCGCCCGAGGCCGATCGTCAGCAGCGACGAGACGCACACGTCCGAGAGGAAATGCGCGCCCATACGCAGTCTTGTAAAGGCGACGACGGCGGTCCAGGCTGCGCCGATGGCCATAAACAGCTTTTCCTTATTGTGCAGGCGGCGGCAGATCGTCGGGACGAGGATCAGCAGCATGGAGCAGGCGGCACAGGCCGTATGGCCGGACGGGAAGGAGCGGAACTCATCGGACGAGACGCCGTCGGCAACGAGCTTTTTCTTGAGCGCCGTGCCGGCCTGCCACCAGTTGGTGAAGTAGGTATCGTTGCCAGTCGAATAGATCAGGCGCATCCGCGCGCGGCCCCAGGGAACCTTGATGATGTTGATCAGCAGCATGATGCCGACGCAGACTACAATCACTGTGCAGACAAAGCGCAGAAGCGTCTTGGCCTGACAGCCGCGCGTCATAAAGAGGAAGGCGAAGGCCGCGAGCGCGTCGACAAAGAGCGTCACCAGCAGCGCGACCGCCGTGGGGAGCGCAGGGACGTTGTCCGTCGCCTCATGGATAGAGAGGAAGACGCTGCCCGCGATCAGGCAAACGCCGAAGGCCAGCAGGATCATGTGCAGCTCCGGGCGGAACTCGCCGCGCCGCACGATCAGCAGCACGCCGCAGCTGGCCAGCAGCGCGAAGGCCGGCAGCTCGCCGAAGGCGGCGAAGAACTGGCCGAAGGAACTCTCGTGGCCGGGATAGAGGAAGCGGGAGATCGGCAGGTCGGCAAACGATCCGGCGATCAGCAGCGCAAGCAGCACCAGCGCCGTCAGACCGGCGCAGCGCGTATAGGTTCGTTTCAGTTTTTTCATGGAATACCTCGAAATCTGGAAAATCGTCCTGTCAGTATAGCACAAAAAGTGGGCGCTGGCAAGTTGACGCGGGGAAAGAAAGCTGATATCATCGGAAAAAGAAATGAGGCGAGGATATGAAGCACGCGCAATTTGATTATGTTAACCAATTTCACTGTCTGGCGGGCGACTGCCCCGATACCTGCTGCAAGGACTGGCAGATCATTCTGGACGAGGACGCGCTGGCGCGCTACCGCGCCATGCCCGGCCCGCTTGGCGAGCAGGTCCGCGCGGCGCTGGTCACGGAAAACGGCGAGACGCGCTTCCGGGAGGAGGGCGGCCGCTGCGTCCTGCTGCGGGATGACGGCCTGTGCCCCATCCAGGCGGCATACGGCGCGGAGGCGCTCTGCCGGACATGTTACACGCACCCGCGGTTCACAGAGGAATATGGGCAGACGGCGGAGCTGACGCTGTCGCTGTCGTGTCCGGAGGCGGCGCGGCTGCTGCTGACACACGAAGCGCCGCTGCGGATCGAGACGCAGGACGACGGCGGGCCCGTCGTGCCGAATGAGCTGGACCCGGAGCTGTATCCGGCGCTGCTGGCGGCGCGGCAGGCGTTTTTCCGACTGGCACAGGACCGGTCGCGGCCGATTGAGGACCGTCTGGCCCTCATTCTGCTGCTGGCGCGGCGGGTGCAGCGGCTGCTGGACGAAGGACGGGATGAACTTGTCCCGGTGCTGGCGCGGCGGTTCTGCGGGCGCGGGTATCAAGACCGGAGTCTGGTGCGCCTGGCGCGGCTGCGCAGCCGGGCGGGGCGGTTTTTCCCGTGCTGGATGGTTCTCAACAATATGGAGCACCTGACGAAGCGGTTTGAGTCCATGCTGGATGCCGCCATGCGGCAGGACGCGCCGCCCGCGGCGTTCCGGGCAGAGCTGGCCGTGCCGTATGAAAATCTGACGGTCTATTTCTATTCCGCTACGCACTCAAGGCCGTAAACGACCGGCAGCTGCTGCCGCGCGTCGCGGCGTGTGTGTTCCACCTGCTGTGCCTGCGCGAGCTGCTGGACGACGCAGGATCCGAAACGGCCCTCTGCGCGGCGGCCAGCCTCTACAGCAAGGAGGTCGAGCACTCGGAGGAAAACCAGAAGCTGCTCTTTTTGAAGCTCTTCCGCCGGAAAACGCTGACGTGGCAGTACCTCGTGTCGGTGCTGGACGCGTGGGCATGACGGCCTCCGGCTCTTTCCGTGCTCTGCCGCACGCAGCAACGGGTCGCAGTTCTGACTCTGCAGCGCGATGATCTGCGGGAAGCGGTCGATCACGCCGCTGTTGAAAAGATGCTCCAGCGCATACATCGCGCCGAGGAAGAGCGTGCCGTTGCCCACGGGGATGACGAGGTTGGCAGGGATGCGGCCGAGCTGCTCGAAGACCTCATAGATATAGGTCTTGGTGCCCTCGTAGAAGAAGGGGTTATAGACGTGGTTTGCGTAGTAGACGCCCTCCTGCTCGACCTTTGCGCGGCAGACATCGGCGCAGTGGTCGCGTGAGCCGGGGACGATGGTGCAGGCTGCGCCGTGGGCGCGGATCATGTCGATCTTCTTGGGGCTCGTGCCCTCGGGCACGAAGATCTCGCAGCCGATGCCCGCCTTGGCGCAGTAGGCCGCGACGGCGTTGCCCGCGTTGCCGCTGGAATCCTGCACGACCTGATGCACGCCGATGACTTGCAGTGCGCGATCAGCACGGCCGCTCCGCGGTCCTTAAAGGACAGCGTCGGCATGAAATAGTCCATTTTCAGCAGCACATTGTCATCCAGCCGGACAATGGGCGTCATGCCCTCGCCCATGGAAACGCTGCGCCAGACGTCACCGTCCAGCGCCATGAAGCGCCGGTAGCGGAACTGGCTCCATTCGTGCGGATCGACGCCGGAGAGGTCAAACGCGGGCAGATCGGCTTCCAGTTTCCACAGGCCGCCGCAGGTGCAGTGGGCGGCGCGGGTGGTGACGGCCTCTTTGCGGCCGCATCTGGTGCAGATAAAAGTTCATATCGGTTCCTCCCTTTCAGTTTTTCAGTTCAGCGACGGCTTCGATCTCGACCAGTGCGCCGTGGTGCAGCTCCCGCGTCGGGACGATGACGCGGGCCGGCTTATGGCTGTCGAAGAAGGCAGCATATACCGCATTGACCTCGTCCCAGAGGGCGATATCGAAATGTACACGCGGCAGAGGACCACGTCTTCCCTGCCGCAGCCGGCGGCAAGCAGGACACGCTCGACGTTGTGCAGAGCGTCCTGCGTCTGCTGCGCAAGATCCGGGGCCATGGGTGCGCCGGTCTCATGGTGGACCGGGAGCTGGCCGGAGATATAGAGCGTTTGGCCCGAGATCATGCCAGGGACGTAATGCCCGGCGTTAGGCAGCTTCGATTCTAATGTGATGGCTTTCATCCGCGTTTCCCCCTGCTTCGTCCAGATAGCTGTAAATCGTCACCTTGTTGACGCCCAGCTTTTCCGCCGCCTTTTCGATGCTGCCCTTCATGAGGAAAATGCCCTTGCTGTCCATGAAGCGGATCTTCTCAAGCCGGGCCTCACGCGTGAGCGGCGGCTCGTCGCCGATGATGCGGTCCATGAGGTTTTCGATCATCACCGCGACATGCTCCGCGCCGGTCTGCGGCTCGGGCGGCTCCGGTTCTGGCTCGCGCGGCTGCGGGAGCAGCGACTGTAGGTAGGCGATCTGCTGCGTGAGGCGGGTAGTATCAAGATTGAGGCAGAGCGCGCCGGTCAGGCGTCCATCACCGTCGCGGATCAGGAGGGTCGAGGAGCGGATGCGCTTGCCGTTTGGGGCAGTAAAATAGTAATTGGCGACGAAATCCTCTTTCAGCTCATTCGAGAGGATGACCTGACGGACGAGCTGGTCGAAGCTCTGGCCGACTTTCCGGCCGGTGACAGACGGGTTTTCCACATGGACGACGGAATGCTCCGGGCAGTCCAGATCGTGCAGCACGACCTCGCAGTCCTGCCCGAAGGTCTGCGCCAGCATCCGCGCCAGCGGGACATAGGGCGCAAGCGCCGGTCTGATCTCCATAATTGTTCTCCTCTCTGCGGCTGTTTCCAGTTTGATCTGTAATTTTTTCTTCTTGTATAAAAAATTATATGCACAGGTTTTTCGTTTGTCAAGAGGAATTATAAAAAATTATATGGTGTGGATAAATTCTTCTTTCCATTTGCAGATTGAATAGGCAGACCGCGTATTTTGTGAAAACTTACAATTTTAACAAACGAGTGCATTTTTTCTTGCATTCTTTTGATGATTATGCTATCCTAACATCAGAAAATCACAAAGAGGATACCTGCCCGGAGTGTTGAGCATGGGGACAAGCGGACTAATCGTGCCGTCTGTTTTGCATGCTCTTTTTCATTTTTTCAGAAGTAAGATATTGGATAGGAAACAGGATTCCCGGAAGAAAGGCGGATCAGATTGGAACAACGACTCTATGAAGCCCTGCAGTCGAACCCCATCATTGCCGCGGTCCGCGACGACGAGGGCTGGAGGCCTGTCTGCAGTCAGACGTGCAGACCGTCTTCGTGCTCTACGGCGATATCTGCGGCATCGCCGGGATCGTCCGGCGGATCAAGGACGCGGGAAAAATCGCCATCGTCCACGCGGATCTGATCACGGGCCTTGCCGCGAAGGAGATCTCCGTCGATTTTCTGCACAGCACCACGCTGGCTGACGGGATCATCTCGACCCGCACCAACATGATCCAGCGGGCGAAGGAGCTGCAGATGATCGCCATTCTGCGGGTGTTTCTGATCGACTCCATGGCGTTCGACGCGGCTCTGGGCGCACGGAATCTCAAGCCGGACGCCATCGATATCCTGCCCGGGCTGATGCCATCGATGATCCGGAAGGTCCGGCAGATGACGGGCATCCCGGTTTTGACGGGCGGGCTCATTACGGAAAAACGGGAGGTCATGCAGGCGCTCGAGGCCGGTGCGCTCGCCATTTCCAGCACCGCGCCGGACGTCTGGCAGATGTAAGGAGGAAGCGCGATGTGCAGCGATACCAAGGAAAAGATCGCAGAAGCCGTCGAACAGATGATGCTGACGAAGCCGGTCAGCAAGATCACCGTCCAGAGCGTCATGGAACAGGCGCAGATGAAGCGCCAGACCTTTTACTATCACTATCAGGACATTTACAGCGTACTGGAGTGGATCGTGGTACGCGAGATCTGCACGCCGCTGCGGTATGACGAGAGCGTCAGCGCGGAGGACTGGTGCATGCAGGCGCTGACACTGCTGCGGGCCAGACAGCCGCTGCTGCGCAGGATCTCCCCTGCCCTCGGCCGGGAAAAGCTCTACCAGCTCACCGCCGGGATCCTCCGGCCGCAGCTGGCGCGCTTTCTTCCCGGATCCCGCCGACACGCAGGACGCCGGGACGTACCGGCTCGCGCTGGATATGCTCTGCTACGCCGCGTTCTGCACGTTCGACAGTCTTGTCGTCAGCCGGACGCCGCTCAACGTCGAGACCTTCGCGCGGAACATGCGCGCGCTGTTCGTGACGATGCGGCAGGCGTCATGAATTTTACGGAAGCTCTTCTATTCTCTGGTTTTACGCATAGAATGTTATGTGCATATCCGCTATAAATCAATCGATATAAAATTATTTTTTGTTCATTTTGACATTATCCCCAAGCTTGTCTAATGACAGCGCGCGGTTTTTCCTGCTATACTGATGTTTGAAGACACCACCATAGGGTGATCAAAAATCTGCAAGAAAGATAAGGAGGACGTATTCATGGCAAAATACATTATGGCCCTGGACGCCGGCACGACTTCCAATCGCTGCATTCTCTTCAACGAGAGCGGCGAAATGTGCAGCGTCTCGCAGCGCGAATTCCCCCAATACTTTCCGAAGCCCGGCTGGGTCGAGCACGATGCAAATGAGATCTGGGCGACACAGCTAGGTGTAGCCGTCGAGGCCATGCAGAAGATCGGTGCGACTGCCGCCGACATCGCTGCCATCGGCATCACCAACCAGCGCGAGACCGCGATCGTCTGGGATAAGGTCACAGGTGAGCCCATCCACCACGCCATTGTCTGGCAGTGCCGCCGCACAAGTGAATACTGCGACTCCTCAAGGCCAAGGGCCTGACCGATTCAGCTTCCGGGCCAAGACCGGCCTCGTCATCGATGCCTATTTCTCCGGCACGAAGGTACACTGGCTGCTTGAAAACGTCCCCGGCGCGCGTGAGCGTGCGGAGCGCGGCGAGTTGCTGTTCGGCACGGTCGAGACGTGGCTCATCTGGAAGCTGACGGGCGGCAAGGTACACGTGACCGACTACTCCAACGCCTCCCGCACAATGCTCTTCAACATCAACACGTTGCAGTGGGATGATGACATCCTCAAGGAGCTCAACATCCCCCGCTGTATGCTCCCGACTCCGATGCCATCCAGCTGCATCTATGGCGAGACGGATCCGGCGCTGCTCGGCGGCCCGATCAAGATTGCGGGTGCTGCGGCGACCAGCAGTCGGCTCTCTTCGGTCAGGCTTGCTACCATCCCGGCGAGGCCAAGAACACCTACGGTACCGGCGCATTCCTGCTGATGAACACCGGCGAGAAGCCTGTCTTTTCCAAGAATGGCCTCGTCACCACGATCGCGTGGGGTCTGAACGGCAAGGTCGAATATGCACTCGAAGGCTCCGTCTTCGTCGCAGGCGCCGCCATCCAGTGGCTGCGCGACGAGTTAAGATCATCGAATCCGCGCCTGACTCCGAATACTATGCCAGCAAGGTCAAGGACACCAACGGCTGCTATGTCGTCCCGGCATTCACCGGCCTCGGCGCACCGCACTGGGATCAATACGCGCGCGGCACCATCGTCGGCATCACCCGCGGCGTCAATAAGAATCACATCATCCGCGCGACGATGGAGTCGCTCGCCTATCAGGTCAACGACATTCTCGTCGCCATGCAGGCGGATTCTGGCATCAAGCTGGCCGCGCTGAACGTTGACGGCGGTGCTTCTGCCAACAATCTGCTGATGCAGATGCAGTCCGATATTTCCGGTGCTCCGGTTCAGCGTCCGACCTGTGTTGAGACGACCGCGATGGGCGCTGCATATCTGGCAGGTCTTGCCGTCGGCTACTGGGCCAGCAAGGAAGACGTCGTCCGCAACCGCGCCATTGACCGTGTATTCCATCCGGAGATCACAGCAGAAGAGCGTGCAGCCAAGGTCAAGGGCTGGAACAAGGCCGTCAAGTGCTCCTACGGCTGGGCAAAGGACGAATAAGACACGTTTTCATAACACAAAAGGAGAATCCACGCAGAAAAGGAAGTATAAAGGCAGCAAAATCGAATATTGATGTATGACAGGGAGGAGTATTCATGTTCTTAAAGTACTTATGTGAGTTCCTTGGCACGATGATGCTGATTCTGCTCGGTGACGGCGTCGTTGCAAACGTAACCCTCAACAAGTCCGGCATGAAGGGCGCTGGCTCCATTCAGATTACCATTGCATGGGGCCTTGCGGTCATGGTCCCGCGTTCATCTTCGGCGCCGCCTCTGGTGCAAGCTTCAACCCCGCGCTGACCATCGCTCTGGCAGTGGGCGGCAGCTTTGACTGGGCCATGGTTCCCGGCTATGTCATCGCACAGATCCTCGGCGGTGTCGTCGGCGGCATTCTCGTCTACATCCTCTTCAAAGATCATTTCGATGCGACGGAAGATCCCGGCACCAAGCTCGGCGTTTTCTCCACCGGCCCGTCCATCCCCAACACCGGCCGCAACATCGTGCAGGAAGCCATTGCGACCTTCGTTCTGGTCTTCGCCATCTGCGGTCTGAATCAGGTCCCGGAGCTGGCTGCCGGCGTCGGCAAGCTGCTGGTCTTCGGCATCATCGTGGCCATCGGCATGTCCCTCGGCGGCCTGACCGGCTATGCGCTGAACCCGGCGCGTGACCTTGGCCCGCGTATCGCGCACGCCATTCTCCCCATCAAGGGTAAGGGCTCCAGCAACTTCAAATACGGCCTGATCGTGCCCATCTTTGGGCCCATCATCGGCGGTATTGTCGCTGTCCTGCTCTACAACGTCATCCCCTGGTAAGCACATCTGAATACACTCTGCTCTAAGTGAATGTGTCGGGCAGTCCAACCCTCCCACCGGAAGGCTTATTTGGGCTGCCCGGCTTTCTTTGGCAGATGAAGGAGGAATCTTTTTGTACGATATTATTATCATCGGCGCAGGCGTTACCGGCTGCGCGGTCGCGCGGTATCTGTCCCGTTATGAGGGCCGGATGCTGGTGTTGGAAAAGGCGGAGGACGTGTGCTGCGGCACCTCCAAGGCCAACAGCGCCATTGTCCACGCCGGGTTCGACGCCGCACACGGAAGTCTAATGGCAAAAATGAATCTTGAAGGCAATCTCATGATGCCGCAGCTTGCGAAGGATCTTGATTTTGCATTCAAAATGAACGGCTCGCTCGTTGTATGTATGTCTGAGGAAGATCTGCCGAAGCTGCGGGCGCTATATGAAAACGGCGTAAAAAACGGCGTTAAGGAGCTGGAGATCGTAGACGCAAAGCGCCTGCACGAGCTGGAACCAAACGTATCGAAGCAACGCCGTCGCCGCACTCTGGGCACCGACCGGCGGCATTGTCTGCCCGTTCAATCTAACCATAGCACTGGCAGAAAACGCCTTTGACAACGGCGTGGAATTCCAGTTCAATACTGAAGTCACCGGCTTTGCCTTGGAATGACGGCTATTGGACCATTCATACGAACCACGGCGATTTTGAAACGCGCTATGTCATCAATGCCGCAGGCGTCTATTCGGACGTGCTGCACAACATGGTTTCGACTCGCAAGCTGCACATCACGCCGCGGCGCGGTGATTACTGTCTTTTGGACAAAAGCACCGGCGGTTTTGTCTCGCATACCATCTTTCAGCTGCCCGGTAAGCTCGGCAAGGGAGTTCTGGTCAGCCCGACGTCCATGGAAACACCATCGTCGGTCCGACAGCCATCGACATTGAAGACCGTGAAGGCACGAACACCACCGCAGAGGGTCTGAACGATCTGATTGAAAAGGCGGGCGCGACGGTCGAAAACCTTCCCATCCGTCAGACCATCACAAGCTTCGCCGGTCTGCGCGCGCATGAGGATCATCACGAATTTGTTATCGGTGAGGCCGAAGGCGCACAGCAGTTCATCGACTGCGCGGGCATCGAATCGCCTGGCCTGACCTCCTCCCCTGCCATCGGCCTGCATGTGTCGGAGTTGATGCGCGATCTGATGGACCTCCGGGAAAAGGAGCACTTCATCGCCACGCGCAGGGGCGTGCTCGACCCGAAGACGCTCTCCAAGGAGGATTATCAGAAGCTCATCCACGAAAAGCCCGCCTACGGCCAGATCATCTGCCGCTGTGAGCAGGTCACGGAGGGTGAGATCCTCGACGCCATCCACCGTCCGCTCGGCGCAAAGAGCCTGGACGGTGTCAAGCGTCGCACCCGCGCGGGCATGGGCCGCTGCCAGGCGGGCTTCTGCAGCCCGCGTGTGATGGAGATCCTGGCGCGGGAGCTGCACGTGGATCAGAGCGAGATCACCAAGTGCGGCGGGCAGTCCCGGCTCATTACCGGCACGAACAAAGGATTCCATCGGGGAGGTGCAGGACAAATGAACTATGACATTGTCATCATCGGCGGCGGCCCCGCCGGTCTGTCTGCGGCTATCGCAGCATATGACGCCGGGTGCCGCAGCATTCTGATCCTGGAGCGCGATGTGCAGTTGGGCGGCATTCTGAACCAGTGCATCCACAACGGCTTTGGCCTGCATACCTTCGGCGAAGAATTGACCGGCCCGGAATACGCCGCGCGGTACATCACACAGGCGCTTGGGCGCAAGATCGAATACAAGCTCAATACGATGGTGCTTTCCATCAGCAAGGATAAACATATCACGGCGGTCAACCGCGAGGGGAGGGCCTCATCGAGATCGACGCGAAGGCCATCATCCTGACCATGGGCTGCCGTGAGCGCAGCCGCGGCGCGTTGAACATTCCCGGCTACCGTCCGGCAGGCATTTATTCCGCTGGTACAGCACAGCGTCTCGTGAACATGGAAGGCTTCATGCCCGGCCGCAGAGTCGTCATTCTCGGCAGCGGTGACATCGGCCTCATCATGGCACGACGCATGACCCTTGAGGGCGCGAAGGTACTGGTTGTAGCAGAACTTCTGCCCTACTCTGGCGGTCTGAAGCGTAATATCGTCCAGTGCCTGAACGATTTCGACATTCCGCTCAAGCTTAGCCACACCGTTGTGAACATTGAGGGCAAGGAGCGTGTTTCCGGCATCACGATCGCGGAGGTCGGCCCCGATCGCAAGCCCATCCCGGGTACGGAGGTTCACTACGACTGCGACACATTGCTGCTGTCCTGCGGCCTGATCCCGGAAAACGAACTTTCGCGCGGCATGGGCGTAGACATTTCCCCGATCACAAATGGCCCCGTCGTTGACGAAAGCCTGCAGACGAGCATCCCGGGCGTCTTCGCCGCGGGCAACGTGCTGCATGTGCACGATCTGGTCGACTACGTCTCCGAGGAGGCGGCCGCCGCGGGCCGCGCCGCCGTGCGCTATCTTGCGCAGGGCGAGACCGGTGAACGGCATGAGATCCCCGTCACGTTCGAGGGCGGCATCCGCTATACCGTCCCGGCCAGTATCGACCCGAAGCTGGTGCAGGACGATCTGGTGCTGCGGTTCCGCGTGGGCGGCGTGATGAAAAAAAGCGCGTGGTGAAGCTGTATCTGGGCGACGAGGCTGTGGTCTCGCGCAAGCGGCCGGTCATGGCCCCGGGCGAGATGGAGGAGCTGAAGCTCACGAAGGATATGCTCGCCGCGCATCCCGGCCTCAGCCGGATCCATATCACAGTGGAGGAGGCATAACGATGGAAAAACGAGAACTGACCTGCATCGGCTGCCCTCTCGGCTGTTCGATCACTGTCACGCTGGAAAACGGTGAGATCAAAGACGTTACCGGATACACCTGCAAACGCGGGCATGATTACGCGAGAAAAGAAGTCACAAATCCGACGCGCATTGTCACAAGCACTGTCCGTCTGACTGGCAGCGCGACCGGCGCAGCCGTCGTCAGCTGCAAGACGGCACAAGATATCCCGAAAGGTAAGATCTTTGAGATCGTCGTGGCGCTCAAGGGCGTGACGGCCACGGCGCCCGTCCATATCGGCGACGTGCTGTTGGCCGACGTCGCCGGGACCGGCGTCGACATCATCGCGACCAAAAACGTCCAATAACCTCCTTCTCTTTCTTCCCCCCACCCCGGGCGCACCGAGAACCTTCGGTGCGCCCGGGGTTTTCCGCTTCGGACCGGCTCCCCTTGGCAAGGGGAGCCGGGGAATGCAAATGTTCACAAATCCTTTCGGATTCGTTCACAGTTCTGACATGATTGGCCGGTATACTCATACTCGTAAGCAAGTCAATCTTTTCTTTCCTCTCTTCTCTTTCTTCTTTCTTTTCTACACCAACGAAACCAGCCTGCCGCGATGCGGCAGGCTGGTTTCGTTTTTTCTGCGGACAGCCTGGCCGCAGCGGTGTGGGCTGCGGCCGGGCGGGTCAGGAGAACCAAATGGGATTGGGGTCAGATGATGTTGTACTCCTTCAGGAGCTTTTCGATGTCGGTGCCCTTGATCTTGCTGAGGGCTTTTTCGAGGGCTACCTTCTGGACGAGGGAGAGTTTCATGTCGGTGGGCTTTTTGCCATCGCGGAGTGGCTTGACGGGTGTTGGCGCTGTTCGGTGGCCAGCTCCTCGATCTGCTCCACGGGCACACCGAGGTGGTAGAGCCACTCCATGCAGATCTCCTTGCCGGTGCATGCCCGCATGGGCTTCTTCACATAGTCGCCGGGCTTGTCGGTAAAGAGGGAGTACACCCACACCAGGCAGTGGTCCTTGGGCTGCGCGCGGAACTGCGGCTGACGGTTGATTGTCCAGCTCATGAGCCAGCTGAATCTTGACGGTGACGATGCCGCCGGTAACGACATGGCCGGTGAACGGGTCACGCTTGCAGATGTTCTTGATATAGGGGATGATGCGCTGATCGAGGGTTTCAACAGTGGCGCTCATCCAGTTGGTCTGCTCGGGGTCATAGCAGAACTTGTCGGGATGGCCGAAGGACGGGTCCTGTGCGGCGATCTTGCGCCACATATCCCAGCCGCCGCCGGGTTTGATCTCGGTGTTGTAGGCGGCGGGCTCGTTCTGGCTGCCGCGGGAGGAATTTTCGACGCAGCCGCCGTTGGTGATGAACGAGATCGTTTTCGGTGAGATCGATGGCGTCTTCCTTGCCGTCGCGGATAATGTCGATGCGTTTGGCGAGCTTGTGGGCCGGGTCGGAGCAGTCAAACTCCACGTTCACGACCTGCACGCCGTAGTGGAACTGGACGCCGAAGCTCTCGAGATACTCGACCATCGGGAGGATCATGGACTCATACTGATTATACTTCGTGAAGCGCAGGGCCTTGAAATCGGGCAGACCGCCGATGTGGTGGATATAGCGCTGGATATAGAGCTTCATTTCCAGGGCGCTGTGCCAGTTTTCAAAGGCAAACATGGTACGCCAGTAGAGCCAGAAGTTGGAGTTGAAGACTCGTCGTCGAAGAAGTCCGTGATGCGCTTGTCCTGAAGCTCTTCATTCGGGGTGAAGAAGAGCTTCATGATCTCCATCGCGCCCTTGTCGGAGATGTCGAACTTGCCGTCGGTATGCGCATCCTGACCGCGGTTGACGGTTGCGCGGCAGAGGGAATAGTTCGGGTCTTCCTTGTTCAGCCAGTAATACTCGTCGAGAACGCTTACGCCTTCGGTTTCAATGGAGGGAATGGAGTGGAACAGATCCCACATTACCTCGAAGTGGTTGTCCATCTCGCGGCCGCCGCGCATGACATAGCCCAGGTTCTCAAACTTATAGCCGTCGCAGGCGCCGCCGGGAATCGAATCCTTCTCCAGAATGTGGACGCTCGCCCTTCATCTGTCCGTCACGAACAAGATAGCAGGCGGCCGTCAGAGCCGCGAGACCGCTGCCAATGATATAGGCGGATTTCTGATCAACGCCTTCCGGCTTTTTGGGTCGGGCAAACGCTTCATAGTTACCGCTGGAATAATACATGATTCATACCTCCATAAAAAGTCTGGAAACATTGCTTTATGTTTCCCTTTCGATGGTATGAGCATACTACAGATCCCGAAAAAGCGCCATAAGCAGAAAAATGCCCGGTGATAAAGTTCTTATCACCGGGCGGGAAATTGTATAAAATTTTTATCAAACGGGTGGATCTGATGGGGCGTCGAGGCGGAAGCGCTCCAGCGCGGCGGAAACGCTGCCGTGGATGACGCAGTCCAGCCGGTCGATGATTTCTTTCGGTTCGCCCTTCATATCGTGCTTGATCCAGTCGAGCATAAGGCCGACAAAGGCGTATTTATAGACGTTTGCAATAAACGCCTTGTCCTCCGGTGCGGACGGACATGCCGGCCGCCTGCTCCTCCACCACGCCCTCCAGCAGGTCGTAGGTCAGCTTGTAGAGATAATTTTCCACCTGCTCCCGGCTGACGGAGTGATAGACGTTCATGATGAAGGGCTTGTTGGCCAGCACGGCCTCAAAGATCTGCTCAAAGCCCTGCTGCCAGGTCTCGTAGGTTTTCTTCCCGGCCAGGGCCTTGGCCGCGTCCTCCTGGCAGGACCACTCGACAAGGTCATAGATGTCCTTGAAATGATAATAAAACGTCATGCGGTTGATACCGCAGTCGTCGGCAATATCGCTGATGGTGATTTTATGGAGCGGCTTTTGCAGGAGCAGGTTTTTAAGCGACTGCTCCAGCGCGCGCTTGGTGAGTTCAGACATGGGGACCTCCTGTGGGTGGGATGATCGTTGAGGGACGCCCGCATAAAGGAACAGGCTATCCGGATCTCTTCTGCACCTTCTATTGACGGCAGACATTCAAAGGCAATCAGTTGCAAATTTGCTTCCTACATATCAGGCGGCGCGTAGTATGACGCCCGTAAGGTGACTATCGTGTGGAACGACGCCTGAAACATTGGTGCTTGCTTAAATTCAGAGGCAGGAGACGACCTCTCAGTCAGCCTGCGGCTGCCAGCTCCCCTGAAAGGGGAGCCTTTTCTTTTTCAGAGTATCCGGTTTCGGGGGAAATGTCAAGGGCGGGGTTGACAGAGAAGTGTGTTATCTGTATAATACAGTTGTCAAGTGTATGAGTCAAGTAATACGGTGGTGGGGATATGGTTTCATTTGACGCGTTCCGGGCCGTGGATGGGACGCCGGTGTATCTGCAGATCATCCGGTATATCAAGCGCGGCGCGGTCGCCGGGACGATCCGGGACGGCGATGAGCTGCCGTCGCGGCGCGTGCTCGGCGCTGCTGGGGATCAACCCGAATACGGTACAGAAGGCCTTCCATCTGCTGGAGGAAGAACAGCTGATCGAATCGCGCACGGGCGCGAAAAAGCTGCATGACGCTGCCGGAAAAAACGCTCGCGGCGCTGCGGCAGGAGCTTTTGTCCGAGGAGCTGCGCAACGCGGCGCGGACGCTGCGGCAGATGGGCATCACGAAGGAAGACGCGCTGCGCCTGCTCGCGCAGGCGTGGGAGGAGGAAGAGACATGAAAAAAGCAGCTTTCGGTATTTGCGCTGCACGCGCGGGCCGCGATCGGGCGGCTGGCGCTGGTGCTGCTGGGGACGCTGGCGCTGGACGCGGCGGCTTACGCTCTGTTCGGCCTGCGCGGGTTCCGGGCTTCGCTCACGGGCAGCGAGCTGGTCACGGCGCTGCGGGTGATCTTTTCGCTGGGGCTGGTCGCCTGCCAGCTGCTGCTCGCCAGCTGCTTCGGCGCGGGCAGCCGGTACGGCTACACGCTGCGGCGGCTGCAGATCCCGGAGACGCGGGTGCTGCTCTGGAGCGGCGTGTGCAATGCGCTCTGCTTTGCGTGCGTGTGGTGCGTGCAGCTGATGGCTTCGGTCGGCACGGCGACGCTGCACGCGGCGGACGCGCGGTATGCGGAGGGCGCGCAGGGCATCTTTTGTGGATTTTACCGCAGCGAATTCCTGCACGGGCTGCTGCCGCTGGCGGACGGGTATCTGTGGGTGCGGAACGTGGTGTTCGTGCTGGCGCTCGGGGTATTGACCGCGTACATGCAGCTGGGGCTGCGGCGGAAGAACGGCGGGCGGCGGCTGGCGCTGGTCGTGCTGACCGGACTGATGCTGCTGGTGCTGCCGGTCGGGTTCGGCTCCGGCCGGACCGCGGGATCCTGCAAAGCGTGGCGGCGCTGTTCGCCGCGGGTATATGCGGATACCTCGGATTTTCTGCAGGCGCACAACGGAAAGGAGGGCGTCGAGGATGAACTGGACTAAGAAGCTCGCCCGCTTCGCCCCGCCGGGCGACGATCTGCGGACGGCGCTCATCGCCTACGTGCTGGCGCTGCTGGTGTTTGTCGTGTTCTGGGGGCTCGGGATTCTTCAGCGGCTACCGGCAGGCGCTGCGCGAACTGTATGAGTTCCGCTACGGGGCGCTGGTCTTGCGCAATGGCGCGGTCATGGCGAGCCTCAACCGCCTCATCCGGCACCGGCTCTCGGGGTTCTGGGTGTATCTGCTCGTCTGCGGGTTCAACGCCGCGGCGAACTACGCGTCATTTTCCCGGCAGTCGAAGAGCATTTACGTCATGAAGCGGCTGCCGAGCGCAAAGGAGCTGCACGTGCGCTGCCTGACGATCCCGGCGGTCGCCTGCGCAGTCGGTTTTCTTGTAAGTCTCATACTGCTCGCGATCTTCGCGGCAGTCTATCACCACGGCGTCCCGGCGCGCTGCATGCCGCCGGCGGAAACTTTACAGATCTGGGAGGCGTATTTCTGATGCTGGAAATCAAGGATCTCTGCAAGCGCTATGCGGACAAGCAGGCGCTCGATCACGTGAGCCTGACGGTCGGGCCCGGCGAGATCGTCGGCCTGTTCGGCGAGAACGGCGCGGGCAAGACGACGCTCATGAAGTGCATCCTGTCGCTCATCCGCTATGACAGCGGCTCGGTCACGCTGGACGGCGCGGCCATCACGCGCGCGAATATCGGCCGGTTCTCCTTCGCCACCTGCGAGCACAGCTTCTTCCCCGCCCTTTCGGCCCAGGCGCACCGGGAATTTTATGAGGAGCATTTTGAGACGTTCCTCTCCCGCCGCTTTGAGGGGCTGATGGAGTTTTTTCGGTCTGCCGATGGACAAGCCCATCCGCAGCTTCTCGACGGGGCAGAAAAACCAGTTTGAGGTCATCCTGGCCCTGTCGCAGGGGGCGGACTATATCCTGATGGACGAGCCGTTCGCGGGCAACGACGTCTTCAACCGCGAGGATTTTTACAAGGTCCTGCTCGGCATTCTTGAGCCGCACGAGACGGTGATTTTGTCCACGCACCTCATCGAGGAGGTGACGGGGTTCATCGGGCGAGCCGTGCTGCTCCACAAGGGGCAGATCGTCGGCGACGCGCAGACCGCGGCGCTCGACGAGCAGGGGCTGACGCTGATGGAATACGTGAAGCAGACGTTCAGCTATCAGTCTGACCGCGTCTCAAAGGCGCTTGCCGAGCTGACCGGCAGGGAGGACGACGATGCGTAAGACTCTGATCGTATTTCTCGCGCTGGCGCTGGTATGCGCGTGCGGCGCGGCGGTCTGCACGCACGCGGTGGCCGCGCCGCGCGAGGACGTGACGTTCGACGAGCATGTCTTCGCCGGGGACCCGGCGGCCGCCGCAGGGCTGCAGGTACGGCTGCAGGCCGCGCTGCGGCAGAATCTGTTCTGGGACAGCACGGTGCGCTTCTCCGGCCGGGACTATACCGCAGATACCGCGTTCCGCTTCTCCCCTGTCGCTGTTTCGCGGGAACAGCCGCGGCAGTATTCCGGCGTGGAGGTCGACACGCGCGTCAACGTCTGGACCGACAGTGACACAAACCCCTTCGGCTACAGAAGGGCCTATCAGGAGATCCTCGACACGCTCGAGCCCGGGCAGACCGGCACAAAGGTCATCCGCGTCGCGGATTATTATGACGAGTATCCGCTCTGGTTCTCCGTCGATCTGCCGCACCCGTTTATCACCACGCTTGACAGCTGGGACGATCACGACGCATACGCCACCGATGCAGAACGGGACGCCATACATGCCCTGCGGGACTTTTTCCGCATCCCGGTGCTTCCGGACGAGTACGTGGAGCTGCAGATCGACAAGAATATGGACGGCAGCAGCTCCAGCTATGGCGTCTCAAGCGTGCAGCAGGGCGACCGGTACTGGCCGAGCTCAGAGAGCGTCGTGACGGATGACGCGTGCTTCTTCCGGCTCAGCAACCGGACGGAAAACGGCAAGCTCGTCGACATGAGCCGCATTCCGGGCGGCTATGGGATCTATATCCTGCCTTATGTCCAGTCGGAGGCGGACAGCTTCCCGACACCTATCTGTGCACCGACCAGCTCGCCTGCTTCTTCCCGCTGGACCCGGAGGTCGAGATCCGGCACCTCGGGCTGACGCCGGACGGGTCGGCACTGGTGCTGCATACGGTTGAAAATAATATATATTATGTAATCTTAATCGACGTCAAGACCGCCGCCGTCCTGCAGAAGCTGGCCGTGATGGACGACTTCACGGACGAGGATTACACAAATATCACCGAGACGGACGATTTTACCTGCATCCGCGTGTCGGAGCGGCGCATCTGCGTGCTGACGCAGGAGGCAGACGGGCAATTCCAGGTCGCGCTGACGTCCGATTTTGATTCGGAGCTGCCGTTTGCTGTCGGCTACTCCAGCATCAGCGAGATGGCGTTTGACGGCGAGCGGCTGGCCCTCGTGCGCAACGACGAGACGGTGCTGGTCAACGGTGCGGCGTCCACCAAGCGTTATCTCGCCGGGAGCACCGCCGGGCTCATCACGGAGGACGGCACGTATGTCGACAACTGCGGGTTCACCGTCGCCGTGTTCGACGCGTCGGGCCTTGCCTACTACGGCGGGTACTGCAGCAGTCTGGAGGGCGTGAACTACGTAAACAACGATGTCACCTACGACCAGCTCGTCCTGCCCCAGTCGATCCGGCTTTCCTGGGAAGCGTGAAGGGTGCAGGGGATCGCACAAAAAACGGCTGATTATAAAAACAGGCATGACCGCTTCGGTCATGCCTGTTTCTTTTTTGGCGGCACATCCACGGGAATGTGGCTCACAGAGTCATATTCGATATGTAATTTTTATTCCTCCAACCGAAAGGTCAGTCCATCATAACATTGCCCGTTGACCTCTCGTGTGCCTACGTTGCGATTGCATTCAACAAAGCCAAGCTTTTCAGCACAACGAATCATACGAACGTTGCCTGACCAGGTCTGCGTGTAAATCTCGTCCGCGCCGATTTTTAACTGGTAATTTATAAAGGCACGCAGAGCGTTTGTGCCGATCCCATTGCCCCACAAATTGGGTTCGTAAATACAAATTCCGACAGCCAGATGGACCGTCTGTCCACTCTCGGCTGCTCCGATCCATTCGTAGTTTTTGTCAATGTGATAGGCGTTTACCGAGCCGATATGTCTGCCGTTCCATTCGATCTCAAGCCTGTAACGACGGACATCATCCGGACGATCTTTCCTGGATTCATAGCGTTCCGTCCAGCTTTTCCGCTCAGCTTCCGCATTTGTGTCCTCTTTCTCCCAGGGAGCATCCCAGTTTTCCCATTCACGCTCCACGGTGAACCAGCGCACATAGTCTTCAATGTCGGACTCTATCATATCCCCGAAGGACGATGTTTTCAAATTCGATTCTCATCATGAACTCCTATTCTTTCATCTGTTTTACTTTCATTCGCCCCCCGTCCCTGTACACAGGATAGCACAAAAATATGGTATGTGCATCCATCTGAGCACTTTTTTATTTGGGGGTTGACTTTTCTGTTGCTATCTGTATAATAATATTAGTAATAATTATTGTTATTCTAAAGGAGGAACACATCATGAATCAGAAGAACACATCTTTCGGTCTTGCCAACATGAACGGGATCTCGGATGACAGCGGTCGCAGCTGCGCGCTGAGCGATATGAACTGCCGCAAGGGGCAGCCGGAGCAGTCCCCTTCCCTGCAGGATATGAACGCCGCGAACGCGCAGCCGGACAGGACCTGCAGCCTCACGAACATGAACTGCCGCCGCGATTGAGCCTTGGCCCCGCCTGTTTTTCGGGCGGGGCTGCATATTTCGCTTCTGTGCCGGGAAAACCAGCAAAAAGGAGGCGCTTGATATGCCGAAGGGAAAAAAGAGCCGTTCAGCCTGAAAAACATGAACGGCATCTCACACGACGATACGCGCAGCTGCGCGCTAAGCGACATGAACTGCCGCCGGGGGCAGCCGGACGCGCCCGCGTCGCTGCAGGACATGAACGCGGCCAAAAAGCGGCCGCACAAAAAATACTCCCTGACAGACATGAACGCGCAGGAGGGCCGCTGAGGCGCTCCTGCGCGTTTGTCAATCGTGTTTTCTGCATGCCGAGCAGACAGACGAGCATCAGGGCCGGGAAGATGAGCGCGGCGAGGATGCCCGCACGCAGACTGCCGCCGCAGGCGCTCGAGACGAGGCCCGCCAGCGTCGGCCCGCCCGCGCAGCCAAGGTCCCCGGCCAGCGCCAGCAGGGCGAACATGGCCGTTCCCTCGTCCCGGATCGACGCCGCCGCGCGGCTGAACGTCCCCGGCCAGAAAATGCCGACCGAGAAGCCCGTGACCGCACAGCCGATCAGACTCAGGACCGGCGAGGGCACGAAGACGATGCAGCCGTAGGCCGCGATGCACAAAAGCGCGCTGGCCTGCATATACCGCCCCAGGTCGAGCTTCCCGCCGTACCTGCCGAACAGTGCCCGGGAAATGCCCATGGCCGCGGCGAAGGCCATCGGGCCCGCCAGGTCCCCACCGTCTTCGACACGCCGAGGCCCTGCTCGGCAAAGGCGGAGGACCACTGGCTCACCGCCTGCTCCGCCGCACCGGCGCAGAGCATCATGAGCATGAAGACCCAGAACAGCTTCTTCCGGCACAGCTCGCGCAGCGGCAGGGCCCCGGTCTCGCCGCTCTGGATGGGATAGAGCGGCGCGCTGGCGAAGAAAATACCGTTGGCCAGCGGGACAAGCGCCCACAGAAGGGCCATGATCTTCCACTTTTCGATGCCGAAAACAGCGAAAAATGCCGTGGACAGCAGCACGACGGCCATATGGCCCCAGCAGTAGAACGAGTGCAGGAGGCTCATGTAGCGCTCCTTGTTGTCCGTCGGGCAGGACTCCATGATCGGGCTGATCAGCACCTCGAGGAGCCCGCCGCCCAGCGCGTAGACGGCGACGGCGGCCGTCAGCCCGGCCGCGGGATCCGGAAACACATCCGGCAGGATCGTCAGCAGCACGAGCCCCGCCGCGGAGAACGTGTGCGAGAGCAGGATCGCCGCGCGGTAGCCGATGCGGTCAAGAAACCAGGTCGACAGCAGATCGACGCCCAGCTGGATGCAGAAATTCACGGTGATGAGCAGCGTGATCCTGGACAGCGGGATCTGGTAGCTCCGCTCGAACATAACGAACAGCAGCGGGACAAAATTATTGACGACCGCCTGCACGACATAACCGGCGTAGCAGGCATAGATCGTCCTCTGGCAGGAGTTTTTCATGGCGGGGCCCCCGAATAAGCAATATCTCCGCTTTTTATAGCATATGGGCGCGCCATTTGCAAGCATCTGGATAGCCGAGGAATTTTGTCGGTTTACTGAAAAAAACACTTGACAAACCGGTTTGGCCGCTGTATAATCCGAACCAAGATGAAACCGTTGATGCAGACGAGTAAGCAGACAGGATTTCTCCCAGAGAGCTGCCGGATGGTGCGAGTGCAGCAGAAAGACGTTTGCCGAATGGACTGCGGAGGGCAGGTTGAACGCGCAAGCAAGTAGGTCCTGACGGAGTTCCCACCGTTAGAGGGGAAGATACGTGTCAGCGTATCATGAGCGGACAAGCAATTGTCAATTTGGGTGGCACCGCAGAAGTTTTCAGACTTTTTGTCCCAAGAGATCAAACCGAAACCGGTTTCTCTGTGGACGAAGGTCTTTTTGTTGCCCTTCTCCCGGAGAGACCAACATGCGAAAGGAGAAGCAACCATGAAAACCGAAAACATTCCTTACAAGATCTATCTGTCTGAGTCTGAGATGCCCCAGAATTGGTACAACGTCCGCGCGGACATGAAGAACAAGCCCGCGCCGCTGGTCAACCCCGGCACAGGCAAGCCCATGAGGTTTGACGATCTGCGTCCCGTCTTCTGCGACGAGCTCATCGAGCAGGAGCTGGACAACGACACGCCCTATATCCCCATCCCGCAGGAGATCCGTGATTTCTACAAGATGTACCGTCCGTCGCCGCTGGTCCGGGCCTACTGCCTGGAGGAAAAGCTCGGCACGCCGGCGAAGATCTATTACAAGTTTGAAGGCAACAATACCTCCGGCAGCCACAAGCTGAACTCCGCCATCGCCCAGGCCTATTACGCCAAGCAGCAGGGTCTCAAGGGCGTCACGACGGAAACGGGCGCCGGTCAGTGGGGCACCGCACTTTCCATGGCGTGCGCGTATCTGGGCCTCGACCTGAAGGTGTTCATGGTCAAGTGCTCGTATGAGCAGAAGCCGTTCCGCCGCGAGGTCATGCGCACCTACGGCGCGAGCGTCACCCCCAGCCCGTCGAACACCACGAACATCGGCCGCGCCATTCTGGCGAAGGACCCGGATACCACCGGCTCCCTCGGCTGCGCCATCAGCGAGGCCGTGGAGGTCGCCACGACGACCCCGGGCTACCGCTATGTTCTGGGCAGCGTGCTCAACCAAGTGCTGCTCCACCAGTCGGTCATCGGCCTTGAGACGAAGATCGCCCTCGACAAATACGGCATCACGCCCGACATCATCATCGGCTGCGCCGGAGGCGGCAGCAACCTGGGCGGCCTGATCTCCCCCTTCATGGGTGAAAAGCTCCGGGGTGAAAAGGACTACCGGTTCATCGCCGTGGAGCCCGCCTCCTGCCCCAGTTTCACCCGTGGCAAATTCGCCTATGACTTCTGCGACACCGGCATGGTGTGCCCCCTGGCCAAAATGTACACTCTGGGCACCAACTTCATTCCCTCCGCCAACCACGCCGGCGGCCTTCGGTATCACGGCATGAGCTCCATCCTCTCCCAGCTGTACCACGACGGCCTGATGGAGGCCCGCAGCGTCGAGCAGACGAGCGTCTTTGAGGCCGCAGGAATATTTCGCCCGCACCGAAGGTATCCTCCCCGCGCCCGAGTCCAGCCACGCCATCCGCGCGGCCATCGACGAAGCGCTCAAGTGCAAGGAAACCGGCGAGGAAAAGACCATCGTCTTCGGCCTCACCGGCACGGGCTATTTCGATCTCGTCGCCTACCAGAAGTTCAACGACCACGAGATGACCGATACCATCCCGACCGACGAACAGCTGGCCGCAAGCATCGCGCAGCTGCCGAAGGTGGAAGGCTGAAAATTTCCGCATACAGCCTGTTGACATTTGTCCGTCAGGTGTGTATAATAACGCCGTCAATTGAATACAGGAATCCCGTTGATCGTCTTCAGAACGCCCGCGCGGACTGGAGGCAGAAGGAATCTCTGGAGAACTCATTGAGTTGAGTGCCGAAGGTGCAAGGCGTTCGCCGAATCTCTCAGGCAAAAGGACAGAGCCGCAGCTACAGCAATTGTAATACGGCATTTCAATGAGCAGACCGGAGACGGCCTGCTCATTTTTTTCATTTCTATCGTATATCAAGTAAGGAGACACATCGCAATGGCTAACGTACTCGAAACCAGCATGAACTTCCTGCAGACGCAGGACCCGGAGATCGCCGCCTGCATCGAAAACGAATTTCACCGTCAGAAGCAGAACATCGAGCTGATCGCCTCGGAGAACATCGCCTCCCCGGCCGTCATCGCCGCCATGGGTTCCGTCCTGACGAACAAATATGCCGAGGGTTATCCCGGCAAGCGGTATTACGGCGGCTGTGACTATGTCGACGTGCTGGAGAACATTGCGATGGAGCGCGCTAGAGGCGCTCTTCGGCGCTGCCTATGCCAACGTGCAGCCGCATTCCGGCGCGCAGGCGAATCTGGAGGTCTACGCCGCCCTGCTGCAGCCCGGCGACACGCTCATGGGCATGGATCTGGCCAGCGGCGGCCATCCTGACCCACGGCGCGCGCGTGAACCTCTCCGGCAAATACTACAACAGCATCAGCTACGGCGTCGACCCGCAGACGGGCCGCATCGACTACGATCAGGTCGAGGATCTCGTGCGCCGCTACCATCCGAAGCTCCTTGTGGCAGGTGCGTCGGCCTATCCCCGGGCGATTGATTTTAAGATCTTCGCCGACATCGCGCACCGCAGCGGCGCGCTGCTGATGGTCGACATGGCACACATCGCGGGTCTGGTCGCGGGCGGCCAGCATATGAACCCCGTCCCCTACGCCGACGTTGTCACCACCACCACGCATAAGACGCTGCGCGGCCCGCGCGGCGGCATGATCCTCTCGCGCGATGAGGAGTTTGCAAAGAAGCTCAACAGCGCCGTCTTCCCCGGCACGCAGGGCGGGCCGCTGATGCACGTTATCGCCGGAAAGGCCGTCTGCCTGCGCGAAGCGGCGCAGCCGGAGTTCAAGGTCTACGCGGAAAACGTCGTCAAAAACGCGAAGGCGCTGGCTGCGGCGCTGCTCGACCGCGGGTTTGACCTTGTCACCGGCGGCACGGACAACCATCTGATGCTGGCGGATCTTCGCAAGAAAAACATCACCGGCAAGGATTTGCAGACCAAGCTTGATGAGGTGCACATCACCGTTAATAAAAACGCCATCCCGAACGACCCGCAGAAACCCGGCGTCACCAGCGGCGTGCGTATCGGCACGCCTGCGGCCACTACACGCGGCTTTACCGAGGAAGACATGCCCGTCGTTGCCGACTGCATCGACAAGATCGCGACCGACTACGACGCAAACCGCGAAGCCGTGCTCGCCGCCGTGGCAGCGCTCGTCAAAAAGCACCCGATCTACGAATAAGCATCATAATAAAAACCACGCTGCCTGGGAGCCGGGCAGCGTGGTTTTTTATGATCTATGGCGGTTGGAGAGCCAGACGACGAGGGCGAGGAGCGCCAGCGCCGCTGCGGCGAGCCAGCCCCAGGACAGGCCGCCGGATACGAACACGGCGGTCGGGCCGTCCGCGCCGCCGATGATGCCGATGGAGGGCAGCATCTTATGCGTCCTCCCCTGCTTCGGCCTCTTCGGGCTCCTTTGCGTCGGCCGGACGGGGCTGCTTGGTCGTGACGACGGCCTCCACGCGGTGGATGGGTGTGCCGAGGGCATAGAATTTTTCCTCATAGCCGGTCATGATGCCGACAGGGCCGTTCGCGTGCAGATCGTGCGTGACGTTCTGCAGCTGTAAAAAACAGCTTTCCATCTCGGGCAGCGACCAGTCGAACAGCTTCGCGTTGTCGGTCTTGAAGTGGATCTGCCCGCCAAGCTTCAGCACCTTCTTGTATTTTTCGAGAAAGGTTATGGTATGTCAGGCGGCGCTTGGCGTTTTTCTTGCGCGGCCATGGGTCGCAGAAATTAATATAAAGCAGGTCAATCTCGTCGTCGGCAAAAAACTGGTCAATATTCGCCGCATCAAGCGAGACAAAAAAGACATTTTTGAGTCCTTTGCGGATTGCAGCCTCCATGGCAAGGACAAGCGCGTCCTGCACGCGCTCGATGGCGATCAGCAGCACATCGGGCTCGGCCTCGGCTGTCTCGACGGTGAATTTGCCCTTGCCGCAGCCGACCTCGACGCGAAGCTCCCGGCAGCCCGGCATCAGGCTGCGCCAGTTGCCGCGCAGCGCCTCCGGGTCGTGGATCCAGACGGACTCGCAGGCCTCCATCCGCGGCGCGAGATTGTTTCTTCTTCTCATTCGCATGGCGGTTTCCCTGCACTTTCTGATAATTGGTTTTACTATATCATGGATCCGGCGAAATTGCAACGCGCGATTGCGCCGCACAGGCAAAACGCGCAGCCGGATGCGGACTGCGCGTTTTCTGCTGTTTTTATTTGCAGCTCTCCGCCCAGGTGCGGAGCGCGTCGGCGCTGGCGCTGAGCTTGAAGACCTTGCCTTCGAGCAGCTTTGCGCCCTCTGCAGCTGGGCGCGAGGGCCTTGTTGGTGCTGCCCAGGCCGCTGCCGCCGGAGGTGGCGAAGGGGACGACGGTCTTGCCGGTCAGGTCGCAGCTCTCGAGGAAGGTATTGACGATCGTCGGCGCGATATACCACCAGATGGGGAAGCCGACGAAGATCGTGTCGTAGCCGGAAAGGTCCGGGCCGCCCTCGGCGATCTCCGGCCGGGAGGACGGATTCTGCATCTCGATGGTGCTGCGGGACTGCTTGTCCATCCAGTTGAGGTCGGCTTTGGTATAGGGGATCTTCGGCCGGATCTCAAACAGGTCCGCATCCACGGCGGCAGCCAGCTTTTCGGCAAGCTTCTTCGTCACGCCGGAAGCGGAAAAATAGGCGACAAGTTTTTTGCTCATAAAACATACCTCCTGTGGTTGGTTCCTGATTTCAGTATAGCAAGGCTGTCAAGCACCCCAAAAGGCTCCCCTTTCCAGGGGAGCTGGCAGCCGAAGACTGACTGAGAGGTTGCTGCAGATTTGCATAGAAAAACCCAAACCGCAAATTCAGTTTGCGGTTTGGAAAGGAAGAAACGAGCACAGAGGATAAGAAGCCTTTGCTTGCAAGGATTCGTTCCGTCGTGGTCGTTTCTGACGCGCCTCCGGCGGCCATATCTTTTCCAAGAACTTGCGCGGGAAAAGATAGGGGAGAAAAGGGGCGCTTGGCCGCGTTTGGTGCGTCCTGCCTCTGAATTCAGGCAGATCCCAATGTTTCGGTCTGGCGTTCCACTCGATGGTCACCTTACGTATGTCTTGGTACGCGCCGCCTGATACGGGGGTATCAAATTTGATACTAGTTGCCTCAGAACAGCTGCTGTCAATAGAAGGCGCAGTGGAAATCCAGATGGATTTTACCTTCGCGGGGAAAGGCTCCCCTGGAAGGGGGAGCTGTCACCGAAGGTGACTGAGAGGTTGCTGCATATTTGCGGCAACCTCTCAGTCTCGGCTTCGCCGAGCCACCTCCCCTGGGAGGGGAGGCCTTGGGGAACGCACTCCAATGGCTTTCCCTATGAGGGGAAGGCATTAGATAGGCGGCGATAAAAACCCGCCCGGCGGGGCCGGGCGGGTTGGATGGGTCATTTGGCTTTTCGCACCTTGGAGGCGACGATGGTGAAGGCGGGATGACGACAATGGGGATGGCGGCCCAGCCGACGATGGAGGTGCCCTGCTGCAGCATGGCCTGGAAGCCGAGCGCCGCGCCGACCGCCGCAATGCCAAGCAGAATTGCCGTGATGACAAAGCGGCGCAGCTGCGCGTTTTTGATAAACCGGAACAGGCCGTCGAACCGAACATTGCCGGCATGCGCGAGTCCGGCCGCGCTCGTGAGCACGGCGAGCGTCATCAGGATCACGTACAGCCACTGCAGCCATTTTATGCCCAGGCGGTTCAGGACGGACATGACAGGCAGCGTCTCGGCGCAGACGTCAAAGACATTCGTATAGCTGAACAGCGTGAAGATCAGGCAGACCATTAGCAGGATCGTGATCAGATAGCCCGCGCCGATGGCCTTGCGCGCCTCCTTTTTGTCCTTCACCACGTCCGAGACGGACATGACGTTGAAGACGATGGTGGACTGGAAGCAGCCGTACTGCATGGCGCTGAGGATCGCGTCCAGGAGGCTGGGGTCCTTGGCGTTGGCCGCGGAGTTGGCGAAGGCCCCGGGCACGTCGCTGTCACCGCAGGTCAGCGCCAGAACCGTGATCAGCAGGACGACGCCGACGATGGCGTACATCATATAGCCCGAGGACTTTGCCAGCAGCTTGGAGCCATAGAGGCAGAGGGCGGCGGAAATGAGGATCGTGACGATGGCCGTCGCCCAATAGTTGACGCCGAAGAAAGCCCTGCAGCAGCTTTCCCTCGCCGGAGAAGGCAAGACCGCCGGCGCACATCATGGTCATCAGAAAGCAGATATCGTATAAGACGGCGACCACGCCGCCCAGCTTCTCGCCGTAGCAGGACCGGGCGAAGGGGCGATAGTTCGGCGTGCCGTGCTCGCGGGCGTATTCCAGCATGAAATACATGACGCCGCCGGTGATCAGCATGGCGAGCAGAGGCGTCACGAGGCCGACCCAGCCGTATTTGACGTACCAGCGGACACTGAACGCGCCGGTGGCAAAGCCGGGGCCGAAGTGGCTGCCGATCCAGACCGCGGCCACGCCCAGGTAGGTGGGAACTGCTGTTTTTTTCTTCTGCATAACGTTTCTCTTCTCTCTTTTTCGTCAGTTATTCCGCGTCAAACGACATTCTATCAGCGATGCTGTCCCTCATCCCCTGTGCCAGGGCGACATGCTTCGGGTGCTGCAGATACGTGCCGAGCTGCTCCGGCCGGTCGATCTGCATGATCATCAGGATATCCGCGTTGGAATCACGCGTGGTGCAGCAGCGGATGACCTTGGCGTCATGCAAAAACGGCAGCTCCGCTTCCAGCGCGGCATAGACCGCTTCGCACTGCGCAAAGATGGCATCGGCATCCGCGCCGGGCTTCAGCTTCAGGAGATTGTAATGGGTCATGTTTTTCGCCTTCTTTTTTTAATATCCCATAAAATACCGCGCGGCATTTCACTTGTCAAGTGCCCGAAATGCGGCATTGCCGAGCGTTTTGGTGTGAAATATTTCAGAAAGAATCACTTTAGCGATTTTAAGCTTTGCATAGATAAAGAATCATGTAATTTTCGGAGAAAAAATTTTTTTAATGTTTTTTGTGCCTGCAGCGGGCCGCTTTCGCGCCGCTTGGTGGATTTTTCCGATGGTTTCTGTTATAGTGAAAGCAGCAGTACACGAATCCTTTATCAGTTGACATAACATATGATCAGGAGGAACGCAGATGCAAACGCGAAGACTGGGGAAAACGGGGCTGCAGGTCAGCGAGATCGGCTTCTGGCGCGGAATGGCTCGAGCGCCATCCGGAGGAAGAAGGTGTGGAGCTGATCCATTACGCCGCCGACGCCGGCATCAACATTCTTGACTGTTGGATGCCGGACCCGAAGTCCCGGGACATCATCGGTCTGGGCATCCGGGACGACCGCGCCCACTGGTACATTCAGGGCCATCTCGGCTCGACGTGGAAGAACGGGCAGTATTACCGCACGCGCGATCTGATCTATGTGCGCCCGGCGTTCGAGGATCTGCTGACGCGCCTGCAGACCGATTACATCGACCTCGGCATGATCCACTACGTGGACTCCGAGGAGGAGTGGGAGCAGATCCTGCACTCCGACTATCTTTCCTACGTGATGGAGCTCAAAAAGACCGGCGTCATCCACCACATCGGCCTCAGCTCGCACAACCCGAAGGTCGCGGTGAAGGCGGCGGAGTCCGGCTTCGTGGAAATGATTTTGTTCAGCGTCAACCCGGTAGAAAAATTATAAATACCATAGCGATATTGTTTCTCGGAATAGCTTTGGGAACTTTCTCAAAATATCTGGATTTTCGTCAAACTGAACTTCCAGGTGTGCTTATGGCAATAAATGGAGTCTTAGATATTGGTAATTTTCTTGGGCGTTTTGCAATCTGGATATTGATTGCACTGTGTATTTCTATTTATAGCAATTCTGCAATAAGAGCAAGCATCAATGTTTTTGTATTCTTTGTTGGTATGGTTGCAAGCTACTATTTGTATTCAAACTATATTGCAGGATTTTTCCCAAGAAGTTATGCGATGATTTGGTTTGGATTTACAGCTGTTTCTCCATTATTGGCTTTTGTCTGTTGGTATGCAAAGGGGAAAAGCAAACTGGCATTTATACTATCAGCGCTGATTTTGGCAGTATTGTTCAATATGTGCTTTGTATATGGATGCTGGTATTTTAATGCAAAATCTGTTTTGGAAGTGATAGTCTTTATTATTGGACTTATTGTTTTGAGGAGAGACACATTGAAAAGTTCTGTGCTAATGGGAACAATTAGTATAGTTCTTGCATTTTTACTTGATAT